>Ga0208898_1000041_pt1 | contig 228939 bp, 211 predicted proteins | sample VirMetDEL_Mar_4_FD_184513 | JGI IMG/M metagenome (GOLD analysis project Ga0208898, IMG submission 184513) | Aqueous microbial communities from the Delaware River and Bay under freshwater to marine salinity gradient to study organic matter... | ecosystem: Environmental > Aquatic > Marine >...
CGAAGAAAGCAAAGCGAATTGACGTGTTCACTCATTTAAGACTTCAATTTTTTTGATCCTAAAAAGGATCTTCTGAAGCCTCCAGCGAGCGCCCACACAAATTATCTGATTATCTATTTTAAAGAGCGTCTGATACTTCGTTCAACTTACTTACCTCAGTAAGTGCAAACTCTTGTTTGCGTCGTTGTCCGTGTCAGTGGAGGCGTATAATACAGCCTAAAAGTTTTAGCGCAAGCACTTTATTAATTTTTTATAATTAAATAACGAAATAATAAAAAAGACGCCGAGGCGTCTTTTTAAAGGGTCTTTATTGATCACTAACCACCAACATAACTCAGCATGACCCCTGCAGCAACCGCCGAACCGATAACACCTGCAACGTTTGGCCCCATGGCATGCATCAACAAGAAGTTTTGCTTGTTTGCTTCTAAGCCTATTTTGTTGGCAACTCGTGCCGCCATTGGCACAGCCGATACACCAGCAGCCCCAATTAAAGGGTTAATAGCCTCTTTGGAGAATCGATTCATCAGCTTCGCCATCAATACACCTGATGCTGTCCCGATAGAAAAGGCAATTAGCCCCAGACTCAAAATCCCCAAAGTCTCTAGATTCAAAAAAGCTTCGGAGCTCAATTTAGATCCCACCCCCAAACCTAGGAAAATCGTTACAATGTTGATCAGTGCATTTTGCGCCGTATCACTTAATCGATCTACTACACCACATTCACGCATCAAGTTACCAAAGCAAAACATACCAAGTAAGGGTGCCGCAGAAGGTAAGAACATTGCCACTAGAAAAGTCACCACGATAGGAAAGACAATTTTCTCCTGCTTGGTTACGGGTCTGAGCTGCTCCATTTTAATAGAGCGCTCTTCTTTCGTCGTTAACGCTCGCATGATAGGTGGCTGAATAAGCGGCACTAATGCCATGTAGGAATAGGCTGCCACAGCAATCGCCCCCAACAAGTCAGGTGCCAATCGGCTCGCCACAAATATAGCGGTCGGGCCATCTGCACCACCTATGATACCAATAGCAGCAGCGTCAGCTAATGTAAAATCCATTATACCAAAGGCCCCAAGCAGCACCGCCCCAATGACGGTCGCAAAAATACCAAACTGCGCAGCGGCCCCAAGAAGTAGCGTTTTGGGATTAGCAAGCATAGGACCGAAGTCCGTCATCGCGCCAACCCCCATAAAAATTATCAGCGGGAACAAGCCCGTCTCTATACCGCCATGATAAATATAGTATTGAAGCCCACCCGGAGAAACCATATGGCCTGTCGCATCATAAACAGGCGCAGCCATAAACCCTGCACCAGGAATATTAACCAAAACGGCACCAATACCAATAGGCAGAAGTAAAAGCGGCTCAAAGCCTTTTTTAATCGCTAAGTACACTAACAGCAGGCCGACACAGATCATCAGCAACTGACCAAGCTCAAGCTGATAGATCCCAGTATCATGGTAAAGATTTAATAATTTATGTTCCATGCTCAATTCATTCCTTTCCTACAAAGCAAGAAGTGACTGACCGACTTTCACGGAGTCACCTTCTTTGACATCAATGGAACCAATAACGCCGGATTTTGGCGCAGAAATTTCTGTCTCCATTTTCATTGCCTCCAATATCATCACGGTGTCACCCTCATTAACCTGCTGACCAGGAGAAACCAGAATCTTAAAAATATTCCCCGCTAATGGCGAAGGTAGCTTCTCTCCAGCTGAGGATGCAGGTGACGAAGATGTCTGTGCTGACGCACTTTGAGTATTAGCAACAGGCTGAATATGGCTAACATCTCCCCCCTCCGATACCTGCACGACAAAACTTTGCCCCGCAACAGACACGGTATAAACACTTGCTTCATTAGACGAAACCGTTGGCGCGGGCTTACTGTCCTCCACATCATTTAGAGTAGGAACTGGCTCAAAAGCACTTGCGTCACCACGATTTTGCAGGAACTTAAGCCCTATCTGAGGAAACAAAGCGTAGGTTAAGACATCGTCTATCCGATCATCAGACAGTGGGATGTTTTTTTCTTTTGAAAGAGCAAGCAGCTCTTCTGTTAATTTATCCATCTCAGGTGACAACAAATCCGCTGGCCGACAAGTAATTGCCTCTACTCCATCTAACACACGCGCTTGCAACTCTTTATTAAACTCTGCAGGAGCCGCGCCATACTCGCCTTTTAAAATACCAGCGGTTTCTTTTGAAATAGATTTATAGCGTTCACCAGTCAAGACATTTAAAACGGCCTGAGTACCGACGATTTGAGAAGTGGGTGTAACCAGTGGTATTAAACCCAAGTCCTCGCGTACCTTAGGGATCTCCTTCAATACGTCATCAAACTTATCCGCCGCCCCTTGCTCTTTAAGCTGACTTTCCATGTTAGTCAACATGCCACCAGGTACTTGAGCGATTAATATACGAGAATCTGTACCACGCAGAGAACCTTCAAACTTCGCATATTTTTTTCTCACCTCTCGGAAATAAGCTGCAATTTCTTCTAATAACTCTAAATCTAAGCCAGTATCTCTGTCTGTACCTTGTAAGGCTGCCACAACCGATTCTGTCGCACTGTGACCGTAAGTCATAGACATTGAAGAAATAGAGGTATCAACTCGATCCACGCCCGCCTCAACGGCCTTCAATATCGTCATATCAGACAAACCCGAGGTAGCATGGGCATGCAATTGCACCTCCAGCTGAGTTTGAGCTTTTAACAAGCCCACCAACTCAAAAGCATCATACGGCGTCAAAATGCCAGACATGTCTTTGATCGCGATGGAATCCGCCCCCATATCCTCAAGTCTTTTGGCATAATCCACCCAATTTTGAGTGGTATGAACACGACTCTTTGTATAGGAGATTGTCCCTTGGGCATGCTTACCTTGGTACTTAACCGCTTTGATCGCTGTTTCTAAATTACGCGGATCATTCATCGCGTCAAAAATTCGAAACACATCCACACCATTAAACGCTGCACGCTCAACAAACTTATTCACCACATCATCCGCATAATGGCGATAGCCAAGAAGATTCTGACCACGCAATAGCATTTGCTGAGGTGTGTTAGGCATCGCTTTTTTCAGCTCTCGGATACGTTCCCAGGGATCCTCTCCAATAAAACGAATACAGGCATCAAATGTTGCCCCGCCCCACGATTCAAGCGACCAGAAACCAACTTGATCCAGCTTTTCAGCAATGGGAAGCATATCGTCAATACGCATACGCGTTGCAAATAAAGATTGATGAGCATCACGCAGAACGACATCAGTAATGCCTAGAGGTTGCTTAGTTGTTGTCATATTTCAGCCTCAAATAGATCAAGAAAGTTAGAATGAAAAGTTAATGTTTTTGATTGTTTCTATGCTGATGCACTGCCGCCGTAATAACCGCTGCTAATTTGGCATCAACAACCGATTTGTCGATAGGTTTAGGCGTTGCACTCGGTGCTGAGACGGGGGGCAACTCAGGAAAGAAATGATTGAGTAAACGAGACATATAACTTGTGGCATAAATCAAAATCACTAAAAACAGAAAAACAAACCCCATTCCTAGCACCATCAAGCCAAAACCATCTTCTAGCAACCCACCCATAACATCGACACCTTTGTTATCGCCTTGTTTGTACTCATCTAATGTGATCAGATGCACAACCAATAGCATTGTTTACTTTGATGGTTAATTTTTACCATAAACCAGAACAGTTTCATATTTTTTTTGCATAACAGTTAGACTTATTTCGTGAACATTTCCCCAAAAACATCACACACCTTGAAAAAAACAACAAATAACGAACACATTGTACTGGCAGTAGCCCCCATGGAAGGCGTCATGGATCATACAATGAGAAATCTCCTATCAAAAATTGGCGGCATGGACTATCTCGTCTCCGAGTTTATTAGAGTCACTCAACACCCAATACCTATCACAGCGTTCAAGCGCCTCGTCCCTGAAAACACAACCCAAGCAAGAACCGCTCACAACCACCCTGTTCACACTCAACTACTGGGCAGCAATGCAGAACTTATGGCAGAAAGTGCATTGAATGCTATACGGGCTGGAGCCACTCATATTGACGTCAATTTCGGATGCCCAGCCAAACGTGTTAACGGACATGGCGGTGGGTCAGTACTGCTGCAAACACCAGATACTCTTTACAGCATCATGAATGCCATTCGGATAACGCTTCCTAACGAAATACCGGTATCGGCAAAAATCCGCTTAGGCTTCGAAGATGAAGCATTATTGTTTGATAATGTGGCCGCTATTGAAGCCGCAGGGGTTAGCACTTTAACAATCCATGGACGCACTAAGAAAGATGGCTACAAACCACCAGCAAGATGGGAAAAAATAGGTGAAATTCAAGATAAGACAAACATGACAGTTGTTGCGAATGGCGACATAGTAGACATCGAATCACTCTTACGCTGCCAATCAATCACAGGCTGCCAGCACTTTATGATCGGCCGAGGCTCACTCAACAACCCATTTGTCTTTCAACAAATACGAGAGCAACTAAACGGACATGTGAGCACGATAGATAGAACACTCCTTAAAACACTTTTTGCCAGCTATAGCACAGAGCTACAAAAATATTGCAACGATACGGACACGCTAGGCAGACTAAAACAATGGTGCGGGCATTTGAGATTTGGCTTTGAAGAAATTCAAGAGAATCTTCACACTCTAAGACGCTGCAAAAGCACATACGAAATCATAAAGACATTCGAAGACATCATAGCAAGAACAGACATAGAGATCTGAAAATGAAACAAGATAGGTGAATTTAATAAGAAAAACAGGTTCTCGAAAATATTAAGATTTGGGAAGCAATGGAATATAAAATAATGGTGCACCCGAGAGGATTCGAACCTCTGACCGCTCGGTTCGTAGCCGAGTACTCTATCCAGCTGAGCTACGGGTGCGTAGCAATGATTGCTTTTGATCTATGATTTAAAGAAGACTGCTTAAAATCATTATTTGCTATTGGTGCACCCGAGAGGATTCGAACCTCTGACCGCTCGGTTCGTAGCCGAGTACTCTATCCAGCTGAGCTACGGGTGCATAGCAATATTTTCACGACTAACAAATCAAAGTGGATAGCTTTGAAGTGTTTTAAAATGGTGCACCCGAGAGGATTCGAACCTCTGACCGCTCGGTTCGTAGCCGAGTACTCTATCCAGCTGAGCTACGGGTGCATCACAATTTTTATCTTTTAACTTAGAGAGGATAGTCTCTAAAAAGACAAACTTGAAATGGCGGAGAGTGAGGGATTCGAACCCTCGATGAGTTTCACCCCATACTCCCTTAGCAGGGGAGCGCCTTCGGCCACTCGGCCAACTCTCCGTAACAAGTGGGGCGCATTATATACGACACATTTGTCTTGTAAAGGTTTTTTTTAAAAATTAATCTTCAGAAATTTGATCGTCTTGTTCTTTTTGAATGCGAAGATAGATTTCTTCACGGTGAACAGACACATCTTTCGGCGCATTAATACCAATGCGCACTTGATTCCCTTTTACACCTAATACAGTGACAGAAACTTCATCACCAACCATTAAAGTTTCACCGACACGACGAGTTAGAATAAGCATAAGAATATCTCCCTGTAATAGCTTTTAACATTCATTAAGAAGAATTACCCGACAAGTCTTGTAAGGCAATTCCTACAAAAGTAATTGTAGCCTCTCAATAAAAATTAAACTATCCATTAATTAAGGCTTTTATGTATCCAAATGTTACGCTTCTCTCACTTCCGGTGTCGCATCACTTAATTTGAACGCAGAATGCAAGGCACGAACGGCTAATTCCATGTATTTTTCATCAATAATGACAGACACTTTGATTTCAGAAGTGGATATCAACTGAATATTGATCGACTCAGCTGCTAGTGCTTTGAACATGGTACTGGCAACACCAGCATGAGAACGCATACCCACGCCAACAATAGATACCTTAGCAATTTTTGCATCAGACAAGACCGCACTTGCCCCCAGTTCTTCAGCAATCAAATTCAGCGTTGACAACGCTTTATCGTATTCGTTGCGATGCACCGTAAAGGTAAAATCAGTCGTTCCATCCACTGAAACGTTTTGCACTATCATATCCACTTCAATATTGGCATCACTGATAGGACCAAGAATACGCGAGGCAATACCTGGGATATCAGGCACCCTTTTCAGGGTTAATTTCGCTTCGTCTCTATTGAACGCAATTCCAGAAACCGCTGGCTGTTCCATACCCTTAACCCCCTCAGTAGTAATCAATGTACCTTCACCTTCAACAAAACTGGATAGCACCCTAAGTGGCACTTGATATTTTCCCGCAAATTCCACAGAACGAATTTGCAATACCTTAGAGCCTAAACTGGCCATTTCCAGCATTTCCTCAAAGGTAATTTTATCCAAACGTCGTGCACTATCTACTACACGAGGATCGGTAGTATAAACACCGTCTACGTCCGTGTAGATTTGACATTCATCTGCCTTTAACGCCGCCGCTAGAGCAACGCCTGTCGTATCAGATCCACCGCGACCTAATGTCGTGATATTGCCAAACTCATCTGCGCCCTGAAAACCGGCCGCAACAATGACTCGACCAGCATCCAAATCCGCACGCATCGCTTCAGTATCGATTTTTTGAATACGCGCCTTGCCATGAGCATTGTCAGTGGTAATGCGGATCTGTGAACCGGTATAAGAGCGAGCATCTAGACCACGCTTCATCAGAGCGATCGACAACAGTGCAATCGTAACCTGCTCTCCTGTTGATAAGAGCACATCCATTTCTCGCGCGCTTGGTGACGCATCAATGCGCTTTGCAAGATCGATCAGTCTATTGGTTTCCCCACTCATAGCAGAAACGACGACAACTATGTCGTCACCTTGTTGCTTATGCTTCAACACTCGATCCGCAACGGCTTCAATACGCTCTATCGTGCCAACCGAAGTGCCACCGTATTTTTGAACTAACAGCGCCATAATTTTTCCATTATTTAAGTCAAGAGAGCCCAAATCGAAGCTCAGACAGAACCAATCAAGTTATACTCTTTCAGCAACCCAATCAGGCACCAACGCAAGCGCCTCTAGCAAACCATCTGGGTTATTGCCGCCCGCTTGAGCCATATCAGGACGACCACCACCTTTACCATCAACATAAGGCGCAATCATCTTAATCAAATCACCAGCCTTCACATTTTTAGTCAGTTCTTTGGTCACACCAGCAATCAAGTTCACTTTGCCATCGTTCACCGCAGCCAATAAAATGACAGCGGACTCAAGCTTGCTTTTCAATTCATCCAACAAATCGCGTAACGCTTTAGGATCTTCCACTTCAACTTGAGCGACCAACAGTTTACCACCGTTGATGTCCACGGCTTGAGAAGCCAAATCGGCACCCGCCAATGCGGCCATCTTGCCTTTCAATACATCCAACTCTTTTTGCAAGCTGCGCGCATGATCGTTTAAGGCAACCACCTTGTCTAACACACTGTCTTTATTGCCTTTGACAAGACTTGCAATGCCATCCAGCACAGATTCAGTCTGGCGCGTTGTATCAATTGCCACTTTACCTGTCACGGCTTCAATACGGCGAACGCCCGCAGCAATACCGCTCTCAGCAATAATTTTAAAGAAGCCGATGTCACCCGTGCGACTCACATGAGTACCGCCACATAATTCGATTGAGTAATCTGCGCCCATCGTCAATACACGCACTTCGCTGTCGTATTTCTCGCCAAACAACGCCATGGCGCCTTTTGCTTTCGCTGACTCAACATCCATAATGTCAGTTTCTACAGGGCGGTTTAAGCGAATTTGCTCGTTGACCATGTCTTCTATTTGCTCAATTTCCGTCGCACTAACCCCTTCAAAATGCGAAAAGTCAAAGCGCAAACGCTCAGAATTCACCAAAGAGCCTTTTTGCGAAACATGATCGCCTAATACACGACGCAAGGCTTCGTGCATTAAATGTGTCGCAGAATGGTTTAATGTAGTCGCCATACGTAAGGTACGATCTACTTCACCCGTGACTTGATCCCCTACTGCCAGACGACCTTCTTTTAACTCACCATAGTGCAAATGCGCTTTCGCTTGCTTAGTCGTGTTAGATACTTTGAACGCGCCCGCACCACGCAACCAACCTTGGTCGCCAACTTGACCACCCGATTCAGCGTAAAAAGGAGTCGATTTCAAAATCACTGCCGCAACTTGACCAGCTTCGATAGTTTCAACAGACTCACCATCCACAAGGATCATTTCAACTTCACACGTGCCGTTTAGATTCTCGTAACCAGTAAACTCAGTCACAGAATCTAACTTAACGCCGCTCGACATATCCATAGAGAAATTACTGGCTGAACGCGCACGAGCACGCTGTGCGTCCATCGCCACTTCAAATCCCGCCTCGTCTATTTCTAGATCATTTTCACGGGCAACATCGTTGGTTAAATCCGCTGGGAAACCATAAGTGTCGTAGAGTTTGAAAACCGTCTCACCAGGAATAACCCTTTGGTCACCCAATTCGAAAATTGCTTCTTCAAGAATCTTCATACCTTGATCAAGGGTTTTCGCAAACTGCTCTTCTTCTTTTAATAGAATAGAAGCCACACGCTCTTTCAACTTAGTAAGTTCTGGGTAAGCTTCACCCATTTCAATATCAAGCGCTTCAACCAATTTATGGAAGAACACACCTTTTTGTCCTAGCTTGTTACCGTGACGAATCGCGCGACGAATAATACGACGCAACACATAACCACGACCTTCATTTGATGGAATCACACCATCGACAATCATGAAGGAACAAGAACGAATGTGGTCAGCAATAACGCGTAGAGACTGAGCACTCAGATCGTCAGTACCCACCACTTGCGCCGCGGCTTTAATAAGATTTTGGAACAAATCAATTTCGTAGTTACTGTGAACACCTTGCAAAATGGCCGCAATGCGCTCTAACCCCATTCCCGTATCCACAGAGGGTTTAGGCAGAGGCGCCATGTGGCCATCGGCAGAACGATTGAACTGCATGAAAACCACGTTCCAGATTTCAATGAAGCGGTCACCATCTTCTTCAGCAGATCCTGGAGGGCCACCCCAGATATGCTCGCCATGATCATAGAAAACTTCAGAACAAGGACCACAAGGACCCGTATCGCCCATTGCCCAGAAATTATCAGACTGGTAACGACCGCCTTTGTTGTCACCAATACGAATGATTTTCTCAACTGGCAAGCCAATGTCTTTATTCCAGATATCGAAGGCTTCATCGTCTTCAGCGTAAACCGTTACCAACAGTTTTTCTGTTGGCAGTTTTAAAACGACAGTAAGAAACTCCCAAGCGTAATGAATCGCGTCTTTTTTGAAATAATCGCCAAAGCTGAAGTTACCCAACATTTCAAAGAAAGTATGGTGACGTGCGGTGTAACCGACGTTTTCTAAGTCATTGTGTTTACCACCCGCTCGAACACAACGCTGAGACGTTGTTGCACGTGAGTAAGGGCGAATATCCTCGCCCAAAAACACATCTTTAAACTGGACCATGCCAGCGTTGGTAAACAGTAAGGTAGGATCATTTCCAGGAACCAATGAACTGGATTCCACAACCTGATGCTGCTTACTTTCAAAGTACGATAAAAATGACTGGCGTAACTCAGAACTCTTCATAATGGGATGAGTCTCTATCTCTATTTTTCTGGACGAATTGGATTGCGTGAATGGCAGATTAACTCGTGCCGACTCGATGCAACGAAAAGCACAAAATAGTACACGCAAAGGATGGGTATTTTCAAAAGAAACCGTCGTATTTTAACGCTTATTTTGTGCATAACTTAAGCAAAAGTAGGATTTACTGGTGTAAACCTACTTTTGCTTAGTATTTCTAGGAAGGTATTACTAAGCGTGTTCACCGCGAATATAGCGATAATGCGGTCTTGCTGTCATACGAGTCACCAGCTCATAACCGATAGTGCCGGCATAGTCTGCCACTTCTTCAACGGGCACATCCCCACCCCACAACACCACTTCCTGACCCATTGCAGGCTCCACGGCAAAATTTTGCATGCGCACCGTAATCATATCCATAGAGACTCGACCAGCTAAACAGGCAGACTTTCCATCAATTTGCAACGGCGTGCCGTTTACCGCGTGACGTGGATAACCATCACCGTACCCCACAGCAACTGTTGCCAGTACGTGATCTTCTGCAGCAACATAACCAAGACCATAACCGACTCGATCGCCTTGTTTCAGTTTGCGGGTCGAAATCACTTTCGACGACAATGTCATCGCAGGGCGCAGGCCCATGGCTCGCCCACTTACTTCAGCAAAAGGTGAAATACCATACAACATGATACCTGGACGAATCCAGCCACCTTCAGGCACACTCCATTTCATAATCGCGGCAGAGTTCGCTACACTGGCCTCAATATTCCCAATCGATTGACGAGTTTGCTCGAAATACGCTAACTGTTGCATCGTCGTTAAGTCAGATAGATCATCGGCGCAAGCAAAGTGTGTCATTAGAACCACCTCTCCCACTTGACCACTGTCTTTTAGTGCCGCAACAAACACAGGCGCCGTTTCTTTATCCACCCCGAGTCGATGCATTCCTGAATCCAGCTTCAAAAAAATCTTCTCGATTTTGGCGTGACTGGCTTGTAATTCATCAAGCTGCTGAGCATTTTCTAAAGCAGACCAAAAGCCATGTTTTTCACACAGAGCCCACTCTTCACCTTCAAATACGCCTTCCAGCAACAAAATAGGCGACACAACACCCGCCTCACGTAAAGCAATAGCCTCCTCAATGGCTGCCACTGCAAAAGCATCCACCTCTTTGTCTAGATAACGCGATACTTCAACCGCACCATGCCCGTATGCATTGCTCTTAACCACCGCAAACGCTTTACAAGTTGGCTGTAATTTCTTTGCATAACGATAGTTTTGCAGAATCGCTTCCAAATCTACCGTTGCCGTGAGTGGCCTTGCCATTTTTGCCCCTTAAACTTTTAAAACCGACTATTACTTATAACGTTGCACAGAAAGGTCTTGTGAATCAATCTCAGTCTTATCGCCAGACATAATATCCGCAATCACGGCCGCCGAACCGCAACTCATCGTCCAACCTAATGTTCCGTGCCCAGTGTTTAAATACAAACCATCCACACCTGTGCGACCAACAACAGGCGTACCATCTGGTGTCATGGGACGAAGCCCTGTCCAATAGTCCGCTTGTGACAATTCACAGCCTTGATTGAATAAATCGTGAACAACATGAGTAATGGTTTCTGTGCGTACCTTAGGTAAATCAAGATTGTAACCATTCAGCTCCGCGGTCCCAGCAGCCCGAATACGCCCGCCCAATCGAGTCACGGCCACCTTATAGGTCTCATCCATCACAGTAGAAATAGGCGCGAACTGCGAATCGGTAATTGGCACCGTTAAGGAATACCCTTTCACTGGGTAAACAGGAATAGAAATATCGATCGCCTTAAGCAACTCTTTTGAATAACTGCCCATGGACACCAAGACATTATCAAACTCAAAGTCACCCTGATCCGTTTTAACCGCGCGTATTTTACCACCTTCTACAACCAAACGTTCAATCGCCGCGCCAAATTTAAATGTCACACCTAAAGCATCGCAGTGTTTCTTCAACTCTTGGCAAAAAACAAAACAATCTCCTGTTTCATCCCCAACTAAACGAAGCCCGCCCTTAAACTTGTGAATAACGGGAGCTAGGCCAGGTTCAACCTCTAGAATCTGTGTGGGCGTTAATACTTGATGAGGCACATTTAAAGCTTTTAATACCTTGATATCTTTTTCAGACGCCTCCACTTGCTCATCTTTACGGAAAAGTTGAGTTAATCCACCCTGACCGTCATCGTACTTAATGCCAATCTCTTTGCGCATAGCGATAAACTGATCGCGACTGTATTCAGCCAAGGCAACCATACGAGACTTATTGACGTCGTAGGATTTTTCATTGCAGTTTGCCAACATTTTGCCCATCCAAGCGAGTTTTTTTAGCTCAGGATCTGCGCTGACTTTTAACGGCGCGTGTTTTTGCATCAGCCATTTTATCGCCTTAAGAGGGATACCTGGTGCAGCCCAAGGCGCAGAGTAACCAGGAGAAATCTGTCCTGCATTAGCAAAACTGGTCTCTAACGCCACTCCTTCTTGGCGATCAATTACCGTTACTTCAAAGCCTTTTTTCGCCAAATAATAAGCTGACGTCAAACCAACAACACCTGCACCCAACACACAAACACGCATAGAAAAACCTCAAATAAAGACAAAGTCATATCGCCCATATTCACACAAGATATGCAGTTTTATCATCTTATTTATTGATATATTTAAGAATAAAAAACCAAAAAAACAAAAAAACAAAGTTAATTACAAATGAAATGTAAAAACTTCATCCAGCTGATAAAATAGACACCTAGTCACGATAAGCACAGAGGCAAACATGAAAGAACATCAGACATCTATATTTGACCAAGCCTTGTCGCTACTAAGCCACCGAGAACACAGCAAAAAAGAGCTGATAAGCAAATTAAAAACACGAGGACACGAGGAAGAAGACATCCACGCGACCATTGAACGTCTTGAAGAAATGAACTATCTCAACGACGAGCGCTTTGCCGAAATCTTTGTCCGAAGCCGACTAAGCAAACCACTTGGTGCAAGCCGAATTTCACAGGAATTAATACAGAAAGGCATCAGCAGTGAACTGGCTAAATCCACCATTGCCAATGCCAATGTGGACTGGTTTGCATTAGCAAAACAACTCAAGGAGAGAAAATTCGGTAACGAAATCAGCGAAGATTTCAAAGAGAAGGCAAAACAATCACGCTACCTTCAATATCGAGGATTCAATTTCGAACAGATTAAATACGCGGTTTCTGAGTCTGACGAAAGTTAAACCGTCATGCCGCTAAGACAGTGACTCGTTTTTGTCGTCATATAGATTGTTCATGTGTCTGCTCCTTTTGCCATCAAAGCAGCAACATAACGCTCCTCCATCTCAACGTAGTTTTTTTGTGTTAATGCTATTTTATCGTCTAGCTCTTCAATTTTTTTCTGTAGTTTTATAAATTCAGCAGCTTGAACTTGCCCATCATACAGAGCGGCTTCAAGACGCTTACGCTCTTCCTCTAATTCTGCATTCACTTCTTTAAGGTTCTCAAACTCTTCCAAGTCTTGGCTAGCCATGACATCCGCGTCATTGTCAGCAGCATCCTCTATTAATTCTGGGTGAAGCAATTTATTTTCCAAACTCTCACGTAACGCCCGAGCTTTATCCAGATCGCGTTCAAGCATCTCTACATATAACTCAGATTCATTAACCATCTGACGCAAAGAACTTAGCTTCGAAGCTTGTTCGCTCGCAAATGAATCTGACTCTTCGGTGAATGAATCTTGATAAAGCAGGTCTTCCATATTTTTCATCGTGCTTCTTTCTTCATCAAACACATCATATATATCGGTATTTTGCGGAGTATTGACATCTTTTTTCTGCAGCTGAGCGTGTTTCTGCTTAAGCGCTTCATCTCGCTTAATAACATCAATATTGAGGTTGTATTTAATGGTCTGTAGGCTTTCTAATTTTTTCTCTAGCCGCTTAACCACTCGACTGCTTTCCAACAACGCCTTTTCCAGTCTAACAATGTAAATGTCATAGACACCAACGTGCTTACTGTCTCCCTCATGACCCGCTCTTGCTTTGCGAATTTGCTCCTTTAATTCAACCATAATCGCTTTTTGGTGCGCTGCCAATTGCTTTAAGTCCGAGACTTTATCGTGCAACTCTGAACGCACGGAATCTAAAAAAACAGATTGATCGGTTCCCTCTAAAAACGTCTCAATCGCTTCAACATACAAGGCACTGTCGCCTTCTTGCTTTACCTCAGCTAAATGAAGCTTTAATCGCTCAACAAACTCACACATACTCGCCATTTGAGCCCTTAGCGCAGCAAGCGATTCATCGAGTTCCACTTCTGTTGCCAACTGGCTTTGCAGCATACTGAGCTGGGCATTTAACTCAGAAGTAATATTGACTTGAGCAAAAACCTTATCACCCGTTTTTTGAATCACTTTATTTAACTCGCTTAATAAAGATTGATTCACCTTTAATGATTTCAACAGGTCATCAATTTCTTGAGCTCTATCCACCTTATCCAAAATCCCTTTAAAAGCGTCTAATAACCCAACCACATCAGAATGCGGAATGGATTGCTCAATGATGTGGATTTCTATCTCTAAAAAAATAGCCCAACACGATAAAGCCGCTCGACCTTGAAAATCAGACTTTGGCAATTCCTCGGTAAGCTGAGTGCAGATATATTGCTGTTGTTTTAATAAGGCTAACCATTGCGATGTTTCTTCGGTAGACGGGGTTTGTAGGCTGTCATCCTGCTGAATGATCGTATCTTTTCGAATAACGTCTACTGCTAATGCCTTCTTTTTCAACGATAAGTAGCGTAACAGCATGAAAACAAAGAGACCCAAAGAAAGTACACTCAATACAATAAGCAACCATTGCCAAATCGACATGATGATCGTCCCGTTAATACCTAATATAAATAGGTCATCATAGAAGAATAGTTTTAAACACACCAATAATCTTTATACAGAAGCCTTATTCGTAAAAACAAAAAAGCAGACGCTAGGTCTGCTTTTAAGGATACTGTGTTTAAAAATCCAGTTTAGAAATCAAGTTGCTCGACATCTTCATCTTTTTCAACTTCAGTGTCTTTCGCTTCTTTAGTATTCGCTTTGCTATCCGCTTTCGTGCCTTTAGGCAATAAATCTTCGCGAATTTTTGCTTCAATCTCTGCGGCAATTTCTGGGTTATCCGCTAAGAATTGAGCGGCATTAGCTTTACCCTGACCAATCTTATTACCATTGTATGCGTACCAAGCGCCCGCTTTATCAACAAAGCCTTGCTTAACACCCAAATCGATCACTTCGCCCATACGGTAAATACCAGCGCCGTACATGATTTGGAATTCAGCTTGCTTAAATGGAGGTGCAATTTTGTTCTTCACCACTTTAACGCGAGTTTCATTACCTATCACTTCATCGCCCTGTTTCACCGAGCCAATGCGACGAATATCCAAGCGAACAGAAGAGTAGAACTTCAGTGCGTTACCGCCCGTTGTTGTTTCTGGAGAACCAAACATCACACCAATTTTCATACGAATTTGGTTAATAAAGATGACAAGGCAATTTGCGTTCTTAATAGAACCCGTTAATTTGCGCATTGCTTGAGATAGCAAACGAGCTTGAACACCAACAGAGGAGCTGCCCATTTCACCTTCAATCTCAGACTTAGGCACCAAAGCGGCTACCGAGTCGACAATGACCACATCAACACTGTTAGAACGAACCAACATGTCAACGATTTCAAGAGCTTGCTCACCCGTATCTGGCTGAGAAATCAAAAGGTCAGCAATATTTACACCCAGTTTTTCTGCATAAGAAGGATCTAAAGCGTGCTCTGCATCGATAAATGCACACGTCTTACCTTGTTTTTGCGCTTCGGCAATAACACTCAAGGTTAATGTTGTTTTACCTGAAGACTCTGGTCCATAAATTTCACAAATACGGCCATAAGGAAGACCACCTGCACCTAGCGCAATATCTAGACCTAACGATCCAGTAGAAACGGTATCAATATCAAGCTTGGCACCTTCGCCCATCTTCATGATGGCGCCTTTACCAAATTGACGCTCGATTTGAGACAGCGCTGCGTCTAGCGCCTTTTTCTTGTTGTCTGCAATAGAAGACATAGTGAATTCCTTGTGGCTACTTTTCAGTGTGATTAACTATCGTTGTTGGTAACTCTAGCGTTTTTTTGGGGTAATCTCAAGAAATACTGTATATAAAAACAGTATTATTTTTCATCACTTTCAAGCATCCGCTTTACACCATGAAGCGCCGCTAAAACCGTCGCCTCTCTTACCGCCTGACGATCTCCAGAAAACTGAAATCGCTCTACTTTGGCTGCTTTACCAAGCCGTTGCCAACCAATATAAACACATCCTACTGGTTTGTCATCTGAGCCACCAGCAGGGCCAGCCACACCACTTACTGCCACCGCAATACCCCCCCCAAGCTGCAAAGCACCGGCACACATCTCTGTCACAGTTTGTACGGACACAGCCCCAAAGGCTGACAGAGTTTCTTCTTTAACTGACAAACCGCGCATCTTAGCTTCATTGGCGTAACTGATCACACCACCAAAAAACCATGCCGAGCTGCCCGCTATTTCCGTGCATACCGCGCCAATCAAGCCGCCAGTGCAAGACTCTGCTGTAACAAGTAACTGCCCCCTTGTTTGTAAGAGCGCTGCGGCTTGTTGTGCCGCATGTGTCATTTTTTGCATTGGATTCATTATCATTATCCCTTAAATCCTTGGAAAATATCCCGTAGAATACCCCTCTATTTTTTGGATCACAATCGAGCTTTCCCAGATGAGCAAAACACCAGCAGATAACCATACGCCTATGATGCGCCAATACTTCGGCCTTAAGTCACAGCATCCGAACCAACTGCTATTTTATCGCATGGGAGATTTTTACGAGCTTTTCTACGATGACGCCAAACGGGCGTCTCAGTTGCTTGATATCACCCTCACAGCTCGAGGCCACTCGGGTGGCATGCCAATTCCAATGGCCGGGATTCCCTTCCATGCTGCCGAAAACTACATTGCACGCTTGGTTCGCATGGGGGAATCGGTTGTGGTTGCCGAACAAACAGGCGATCCGGCTACCAGTAAAGGCCCAGTTGAGCGCCAAATTGCTCGTATTGTCACCCCTGGCACCATCAGTGATGAAGCCTTTCTTGAAGAAAAACGCGAGAATCTTTTGCTATCCCTTGCCCATCAATCGCGCAAAGGCTTGGATATCTTTGGTTTCTCCTATTTAGACATGGCCAGTGGTCGCTTTTGTTTATTTGAAGTCGATGGCCATGAAGCCCTCTCTAGCGAACTGCAACGTTTATCGCCAAGAGAAATTTTAATTTCAGAAGACTTTCCCGCACGCAAAACATTAAAACTGGAAAAAGGCATTGCTGAACTTGGCCCTTGGCATTTCGATTATGAATCCAGCTATCGCCAACTTATTCAACAATTTAACACCAAAGATTTATCTGGTTTTGGCTGTGAATCTCTCACCGCCGCTATTGCGTCCGCTGGAGCGTTACTACAATACGCCAAAGACACCCAACGCTCTGCCTTGCCGCACATTCAATCGATTATGGTTGAACATAAAGATGACTCGGTCCTGATTGATGGGGCGACTCGACGTAATTTAGAAATCGACATCAATTTAACGGGTGGCACAAGCAACACATTAGTGAGTGTTTTAGATGAATGCGCGACACCAATGGGCAGTCGTTTGTTAAAACGCTGGTTACATACACCTATTCGTGATCTGAATGAAATTCAAGCTCGTCAACAAGTGGTTGCTGAGTTACGTGAGAATCATACCTACAACACCTTTGAGGCCCCACTGAAAAAAGTGGGCGATGTAGAGCGTATCTTATCTCGAGTGGCGCTGCGCTCGGCTCGCCCTAGAGACTTACTGCGCCTAAGATTTGCTCTCGAAGCGGCACCGGAGATCAATGAATTATTATTAAGCGCAACCTCTGAACGACTCCAAGAACTCAATCAGCGTGTTATCGCACAACCCAATATTACTGAGACCTTAGCCAAAGCCCTTGTTGAAAACCCACCATCGGTTGTCCGCGATGGTGGCATATTTGCTAAAGGCTATGATGAAGCGCTAGATGAACTATTAGCTTTATCCACCAACGCCACCGACTTTCTTGCCGAAATGGAACGCAGCGAAAAAGCGCGCACTGGCATTAGCTCCTTAAAAGTCGGGTTTAACCGAGTCCATGGTTATTACATTGAAATTAGTCGCCTTCATTCAGACCAAGCACCGGTGGAATACGTCCGCCGTCAAACATTAAAAAATGCAGAACGTTTTATCACGCCAGAACTCAAAGCGTTTGAAGACAAGGCGCTCAGTGCAAAATCTAAATCCCTTGCACGAGAAAAAGAGCTCTATGAGGCATTGCTTGACCAGTTAAATGCTGTATTAGGGGAATTACAAACCACCAGCCAAGCTTTGGCACAACTTGATGTGCTAAACAATTTTGCAAAACGAGCCGATGCCCTTAACTTTACCTGCCCAGAACTACACAATCGCGGCGGCATTCACATTATCGGCGGCCGTCATCCGGTAGTTGAGTCGGTTATCTCAGACCCTTTTGTTCCCAACGATCTGGACCTCAATGAGCAGCGCTCACTATTAATGATTACTGGTCCTAATATGGGCGGTAAATCCACTTATATGCGCCAAATCGCGTTAATCACACTATTGGCTCATACTGGGTGTTTTGTTCCAGCGGAATCTGCGTCCATTTCCGTGGTAGATCGAATCTTTACACGTATGGGTTCATCAGATGATCTTGCTGGCGGTCGCTCAACCTTCATGGTGGAAATGACAGAAACCGCCAACATTCTCAATAATGCCAGTAAGCACAGCCTAGTGTTAATGGATGAAGTAGGACGAGGCACCAGTACCTTTGATGGCCTTTCCCTAGCTTGGGCAGCGGTCGACTATTTAGCCAACAAGCTAAAATGCTACGTTTTGTTCGCCACGCATTATTTTGAGCTCACCACGCTCGCTGACCAACTAGAAAACGCCGCCAATGTTCATTTAACCGCCACAGAGTACGAAGATGAAATCGTCTTTCTGCATAAGGTTCATGAAGGCCCTGCCAGTCAGTCATATGGCTTGCAAGTTGCCCAATTAGCAGGGGTTCCTCGCGATGTTATAGGACACGCCAAGCAAAAACTAAAGGAATTGGAAGTCGTCACAGGCATTGATCTTGATAGCACCGAACAAGCGGCGCCAGCCACTTCACAGCCCACAAAGAGTAAGAAAAAAATTCAGGAGAACAAAGGCGGTTATCAACCGCTTCAGGTCGATATGTTTGCTCAGGCAGAACAAAACGTCTTAAAGGACGCCATTGAAGCGCTAGATTTGGACAACATGACACCATTAGACGCCATAAACGCCCTTTATCGTCTAAAATCTACATTGTAGTACTAACGACAGTATCGCACGCTAAGATATGGATAAAAGCGGCTGTGGATATAAGCTAATAGCAGATAAATGTAGACTATTTACGATTGTTGCTTGCCGCGAAATAGTCTATACCTCTAAAATAGCGCGCAATCATTTTTATAGCTTGTAAGGAGAAGTCGAATGGCTTTCATCGTTACCGATAACTGCATTCGCTGCAAATACACCGACTGTGTTGAAGTTTGTCCTGTAGACTGCTTCTATGAAGGCCCTAACTTTTTAGCCATCAACCCTGACGAGTGCATCGACTGCGCGTTGTGTGAACCAGAGTGTCCAGCCAATGCTATCTTCTCTGAAGACGAATTGCCTGAAGATCAGGAAGTATTTGTTGAATTGAACAGAGACTTGTCTTTAATTTGGCCAAACATTACTGAGAAAAAAGATGCCCTTGCCGATGCGGCGCAATGGGATGGTGTTGAAGATAAATTAGAGCACCTAGAGCGCTAATAGAACATCACACCAACATCTGAAAGACCAAAATATAAAAAAAGCGACCCTGAGTCGCTTTTTTTATATTTGTCGTATCGAGAATAATCGACAAATAACAAATTTTAGGCAAAAAAAAGGGCGCCTATTGGCAACCCTGCTTTTTGCTGACATCCTGTCGAGCAACTCTTCCGATGAGTAAACGTCACTGTTCGCTTCATCATGAAGCATCCAAACTGTCCTTGTGCATGGCGCCATCCATTAAACCATGTTATTCCGATGAACACTCCCTTGCTCTTGAATATCCTGATTCAATCCTCAACACCATCAATGGCATTTCATAAAGCACGTCATGCGCTTTTCATCCATGAATTCCGTTTGGATGAAAAACAATTTAACAGCTTTAAAAATTTTATCAAATGCAAAAAAAACGATACGGAATGGATTTTATCTTTATAAATCAATAATATAAAAAACAATTACAAGAAATAATCACTTTAAACCACACAACAAACGGGAAACGCCTACAGACATGTAAGAAAAGGACTACAAAATAAACAATGTGATTCAAATTCTTATCGTCATACCGCGATAAGAAATTCATCTGTCCACTTAATTGCATCCAAATAGGTTTTCTTTAGATCGTCTAAGTCTTGAGGATTTTTAATGGCATGACCATTACCATAATGCTCAACCAAATCAAGCGCGTTGCCCACCCTTCCTGATCGATGAACGATGGCATTAATAAATTCGCTAGGCAAAGGTAACTCACCTAATACTTCGTCTAACTGCATACCAGTACAAACATCAATCATAGATAACATTCCCGCTAAAAAATATTTATCCTGATTGTTATAACCTCGGCTCTGTGCAAACAACTCTGCGTGCTTGGCACGAATCATAATTTGCTCCAGTAAGACGTGTCTATCACCCACCATCTCAGACATTAATAATAAGTTTGTCAGTGATTTTAATTTCTCTATCCCTATCAACATGATCGCCAAGCGTACAGAATCAACCGACGCCACCAACCCTGTTACGGGAGAATTTAAATAGCGCAGCAGTTTATGAACCAAACCTGCGTCTTGACTGACGATTCGCTCTAACTCGTCGACACTCAAACTAGAAGTATCCAACAGTGATGACATCAGTTGTAACAGCGTCATACTATTCACTTTTGACGCTTTACTGACGATCAATTCAGGCTTTTCAAAAAAATACCCTTGGAAATATTCAACACCTAACAAGCGGCAAAACTGATAGTCTTCCCATGTCTCAACTTTTTCAGCAATAATGTTGACATCAAACCCTCTCAAAGCCTCAACTTGCTTATGAAAATCGTCCTTTCCTAAGGCCTGAACATCCAACTTGATATAATCCGCAAGCTCAATAAACGGCGTAAATTTGCTGTGAAAATGAAAATCATCTAATGCAATAGAACAGCCAGCGTGTACCCAACGACGCAAAGACGATAAAAGAACCGCATCAAAGCCAGCATTATCTTGCACCTCAATGACAATATTTTCTTTATTAACAGGCATGCCACTGGGGCTTAACAGATACGAACGAGGAAAATTAATAAACGCTTTACTTGTGCCAACAAGGTTTTCCATACCAAGTTCAAAAAGACTGGTCGCAATGACCTGAGCCGTTGCACCAACCTCATCGATCACATCCGCCTGCGCTGCGACAGCATTTTTACGATACAGCAGTTCATAGCCCATCACAGCAAGGCGACTGTCTACGATTGGCTGTCTCGCCAATGCAACGTTAGAGTGGGCTGATAGTAGATTTTCGGCCATAACATTTCCGTTTCAATATGAAGTATCGGTATTGATTTATACAGTGTCTCAATATTGCCTAAAAATTGCCATTGGGCATAAGCAATAATCTTGGTAACATGGACTCATTAAATCTGGGCAACTATATAAAGCAAAAAATCTGTGGGGAAAATAATGCCAATATACCGTTCCAAAACTACCACCTCAGGCCGCAATATGGCTGGAGCTCGCGCCCTATGGCGTGCTACCGGAATGAAAGACGATGACTTTCAAAAGCCTATCATAGCGGTTGCCAACTCGTTCACGCAATTTGTACCAGGTCATGTACACCTAAAAGACCTTGGACAGCTGGTTTGCCGTGAGATTGAGGAAGCAGGCGGTGTCGCGAAAGAGTTCAATACCATCGCGGTCGACGACGGTATAGCAATGGGCCATGACGGTATGCTTTATAGTCTTCCTTCACGCGATCTTATTGCAGACTCTGTTGAATACATGGTGAACGCCCATTGCGCCGACGCCTTAGTATGTATATCAAACTGCGACAAAATCACACCTGGGATGCTAATGGCAGCAATGCGTCTCAATATTCCGGTGATTTTTGTCTCTGGCGGTCCAATGGAAGCTGGCAAAACCAAGCTTTCAGAACATAAATTGGACCTTGTGGATGCCATGGTGATTGCGGCTGATCCAACGGCGTCAGATGAGAAAGTAGCGGAATATGAGCGCTCTGCTTGCCCAACGTGTGGTTCATGTTCAGGCATGTTTACTGCGAACTCAATGAACTGTTTGACCGAAGCGCTTGGCCTAAGTTTGCCTGGTAATGGTACCACCTTGGCAACGCACTCAGACCGTCATAGATTATTTTTAGAAGCGGGTCGTCGCATTGTCGACATCACCAAACGCTATTATGAGAATGACGAAGCCAACTGGGCACCACGCTCTATTGCTAGCTTCGAAGCGTTTGAAAATGCCATGACGCTAGACATCGCCATGGGCGGATCAACCAATACAATTCTTCACTTATTGGCGATTGCCCATGAAGCAGGGGTGGATTTCACAATGAAAGACATCGACCGCCTATCTCGTCGTGTACCTCAGCTATGTAAAGTGGCACCCAATTCACCTAAATACCATATCGAAGACGTTCATCGTGCAGGTGGTATTTTTGGTTTATTGGGTGAATTAGACCGCGCTGGTTTATTACATAACCAATGCCATACGGTTCACGCGAAAACTATGGAAGAAGCGCTACAGACTTGGGACATCATGCGTTCACCAACGCCTGAAGTGATCGAGTTCTACAAAGCCGGCCCAGCAGGTATTCCCACTCAAACGGCGTTTAGCCAATCGACTCGTTGGCCTTCTCTAGATGGCGATCGTAAAGATGGCTGTTTCCGTTCTATCGAAAACGCATTTTCTCTTGAAGGTGGCTTAGCCGTACTGTATGGCAACATCGCGGTTGACGGTTGTGTGGTTAAAAGTGCTGGTGTAGATGAATCCTGTCTCGTGTTTGAAGGCCCTGCCCATATTACAGAGTCTCAAGATGAAGCGGTTAAGAACATTCTTGATGACCAAGTAAAAGCAGGTGAAGTAGTGATTGTACGCTACGAAGGACCGAAAGGCGGACCAGGCATGCAAGAAATGCTCTACCCAACGTCTTACATAAAATCGAAAGGTTTAGGCAAGGCCTGTGCTTTGCTCACTGACGGTCGTTTTTCTGGTGGCACATCTGGTTTGTCTATCGGTCACGTTTCTCCAGAAGCCGCTGCTGGTGGTGCCATTGGATTGGTGCAAAATGGCGATATCATTCGCATCGATATCCCGAATCGTACGATCAACGTATTGCTTAGTGAAGAAGAACTACAAGCTCGTCGTGATGCGATGAACGCAAAAGGCGCTGACGCCTGGAAACCCGTTGAAGCGCGACCACGTAAAGTCTCTCCAGCACTAAAAGTGTACGCACACTTTGCGACCAGTGCGGACAAAGGCGCAGTACGAGATATTAGTCAAATCGACTAATATCTAAACAGCAATATGCCAAAGGCCGCTTTGCCAAACATAGGCGTTGCGGCCTTTTTCATTCAAAACACACTTATTTATCACAGGAAAGACCATGCTCAGCTATCGCCATATTTATCATGCAGGCAACCACGCTGATATTTTAAAACATTTGACGGTCAGTCAAATATGTCGCCATTTTATAAAAAAAGACGCGCCCTTTTTCTATTTAGATACACACGCTGGCATTGGTCAATATTCCCTACACTCTGAACAGGCGCAAAAGAATAAAGAATTTCATTCGGGTATATCACGACTCCTAACCGAAAAAAATCTTCCAGAACCATTGGAAGGATTATTAGACATTGTTAGAGACATGAACCCATCCGATACGCTAGAGTTTTATCCTGGTAGCCCAAAAATTGTCGACTATTACGTTCGTACCAAAGACAAACTACACTTATGTGAGCTGCACCCGAACGATTATCCAATTTTAGCCGCCCTGTTTCCTAACAAGCGCAAAGCCAATGTGGTTAAAGACAATGGTTTCGCCGCGGTGAAAGCTATGCTGCCACCACCACAAAAACGTGGCTTCGTGTTAATGGACCCCCCCTATGAAGTGAAAAAAGATTATCAGTATGTGGTTCAAGCACTAGAAGACGGTTACAAACGCTTTCCTCAAGGCACTTACGCCATTTGGTATCCAGTATTAAACCGCAGACAAGCTGACGATCTCTTAAAATCGGTAAAGGCAACCAATATTCGCAATGTTCTTTTGCTTGAACTGTGTATTAAAAACACAGAACTAGAGCGCGGCATGGCAGGAAGCGGTATGATAATCGTCAATCCACCTTGGACGTTAGCAGCAGAAGCCAAGGCATTCTTACCAGTTTTAAGCAAATTACTAGCTGAAGATAACGAGGCGGGCTACCAAGTTACTTGGATCACCCCAGAATGATCACTTTATAGAGGAGCGTGTCATGAACACCCCTTTCGAACTCGCGTTTAAATACATGCCAACACCTGCTTTTATCATAGAAAGCAGTACGGGCAAGCTTATGTCATACAATCGCAACTTTGAGATTTTGTTTGAAAATTTCAATGCGACACCGTCAGACACATGGGAATCCCTTTGCGAAGACGCAGTATCGCCGAAAGATTGGCTCACACTGAACCAAAAAGTTCAAAGCGGCAGCATTGAACGTTGTGAAAGTATGATTCGCGTCGGTGACAAACTCATCAATATGCAACTTGAAATGCGACATCTTGGTGAGTCAGTATTAGCCTGTGTTTATAACACAGACCACATGGACCTTTCCGCTGCTGAAAATACCTTGTTGAAGTTCGCACTGACAGAATCGTCTGCGGGCTTGTGGATATGGGAGACGGAATCTGATTTGGTCTCTTGCTCAAAATCCATCGCGACACTCTTAAAGTATCCTCAGGATAAAACACCACGCTCTACGGTTGAATGGCATAAAATCGTCCATCCTGACGATGTCAAAAAACTGGCAACCGTTGTTAATGAGCATGTTGCATTAAACCAAGATTATTACGAAGTGGAATACCGTATTTTAACAGGGGATCAACGCTATCTTTGGGTAAAAGAGCGTGGCAGAAGCTACACTAAAGGCCCAGATGGCAGCATTAAGAAAATCATTGGCTTTATGGTCGACATCAGCCACCAAAAAGCACTAGAAGAACATTTACGCAATCAAGCGACGTTTGATGAGCTAACAGGGCTGTTAACTCGTGGGGCGGCATTGACCCATTTCAAAAAGCAACTAGGCTTGGCAAAGCGCCAATATACGCCACTTACCATGGCGAAAATCAACCTTGATGCCAACGAACGTCTAAGCAAACTACCAATGGAATCGCGCAATATTGCCATCCAAACCTCAGCGCGCTACATCTATAAAAAGATTAGAGAAGCCGATGTATTGGCACGAGTAGAGCCAGACAAATTGCTGTTGTTACTGCCTAATACCAGCGTCAGAGACGCGAAAACCTTACTCAAACACATCATCAATCCAACCGAAGAAGAAAAATCGGCCTTGTTCGAAGGTAACTCAGATCCCATGGATTTCTGCATCGGCATCGCTGCATTTCCAGAGGACGGTGAAACCATAGAAGAACTCGCCCTCAGTGCCAACCAAGCGGTTGAAAATGGTCAAGCCACTTGCAAGCAAATCATGGTTAACTAAGATGCTGAATCTAAAAGACACCACTTTATTCGTAAAGTTGGTGTCTTTTGTCAGACGACAGCACTTCGCTAAAAAGCACTAACAAGGCTCCCCTTGCAACGTCAGTACCATCCGTCTAGAACCACCATGATCTCTGTGCTCTCCTAAATAGATGCCTTGCCAAGTACCTAAATACAGCCTCCCGCTCCGAACAGGAATCGTCAAAGACGACCCCAGCATACTGGCTTTAATATGCGCCGGCACCCCGTCACTGCCTTCATAAATATGCTCATAATACGGCTGATCTTCTGGCACCATGTGAGAAAAGTGCCGTTCCATGTCTCGACGCACCGAAGGATCGGCGTTTTCATTAATCGTCAACGAGGCCGATGTATGCAGCAGTTGAACATGCAACAAGCCTATCGACACAGGTGACAGCTTAGCTAAAGCCGTTTCCACTTGATCGGTGATCAAATGAAAACCTCGACGCATCGCTGGCAATTGAAACTCAACTTGTTGCCACATAATAAATTACTCTGCGCTGGTTCTTTGGTAAACAGAAAAACGGTAGTCGTATGGATTGGGCCCTTCTGCAGGGAACGCTTCTTCTGCAATAAGAGTAAACGACGGCCAATCTACCTCAGGAAAAAACGCATCACCTTTTACTTCAGCATCCACATGAGTGATGTACAAGCGATCTGCACGCTCAAGTGCCAGTTGATAAATTTGCGCGCCACCGATCACCATAACCTCCTCTTGGCCATTCACTAAGCAAATGTCTTCACCAAGAGAAATAGCGTCTTCCAGTGTCGTTACTACATCAATTCCTTCTGCTTGATAAGTTGGATCACGGCTAATGACAATATTACGACGTCCTGGCAATGGCTTACCAATCGATTCAAAGGTTTTACGTCCCATGACAATCGGCTTGCCCATGGTCGCTTGCTTGAAATATTTCAGGTCATTCGGCAAATGCCAAGGTAACGAGTTATTAATACCGATGGTTCGGTTGGTAGACATAGCAACAATAAGTGACAACATACAATAACCTGCTTAAAAATCTTGGCTCTTCTTTGCTCCGACAATCCAAGAGCAAAGGCTTCTGATATAATCCATAGCATTTATTATACCCATGACGATCCAGATTGCATTTTTTAACCTGCATGACCAATATTCGTCGAGGCTAAAACAGACAAGGCTTTTTTATGAAACAATATCTAGACCTCTGCCACCGCATTGTCAATGAAGGGGAATGGGTCAACAACGAACGTACTGGCAAACGCTGCCTCACCGTGATTAACGCCGACCTTACTTATGATGTCAGCAAGGGCGAATTCCCCCTCGTAACCACGCGTAAAAGTTACTGGAAATCCGCCATTGCCGAGATCATTGGTTATTTAAGAGGATACGATAATGCCGCCGATTTTCGTGCTCTGGGCACCAAGACTTGGGATGCCAATGCCAATGAAAACGAAGTGTGGCTAAACAATCCTTATCGTAAAGGCGAAGACGATATGGGACTGTGCTACGGTGCCATTGGCCGTCACTTCCCTAAACCAGACGGCGGTCATATCGATCTATTAAAGCAAATTGTGGATGATCTCAGCCGTGGTGTGGATAACCGTGGGGAAATCCTCACCTTTTATCACCCTGGCGCATTTCACATGGCGTGCCTTCGCCCTTGCATGTACAGTCATCATTTTTCATTACTGGGTGATACGCTTTATCTAAACAGCACCCAGCGCAGCTGTGATGTACCGCTTGGGCTTAACTTCAACATGGTTCAAGTGTATGTATTACTCGCCATCATGGCACAGATCACAGGCAAGAAGCCCGGCAAAGCCTTTCACAAGATAGTGAATGCTCACATCTATGAAGATCAGCTCGAATTAATGCGTGACATTCAATTAAAACGCGAACCGTATCCGTTACCAACCTTAAAAATCAACCCAGAAATCAAGTCCCTAAAAGACATAGAAACGTGGGTCACCATGGATGACTTCGAAGTAGAAGGCTACCAATTCCACGACCCTATCGCCTACCCTTTCTCCGTGTAGGCGACTCTCGGTTTAAATGCTCTAAAAACAAAACGGCGAACATGATTCGTTCGCCGTTTGTTAAAATATGATGTGATGATACTCAATACAGTCGATGCTATTGCCCTGCACTTGAGCGAAGTTTTCGTGGGTTTTTATTTCAACAAATCCGTTGTGCGCTAAAACTTTCTGCGAAGCAATATTATCGATGGAGGCAAAAGCAATGAGCTTTTGTAAATTAAGCGCTTTAGCCAATTGAATCATACTTTCAACGGCCCATTTTGCCATACCACGTCCGGTAAAGCTCTCACCTATCCGGTAGCCTAAATATGCTTCACACCGCACAAGGTTTATATCGGTTAGGTTAATGCGTCCCGTAATCTCGCCAGTGTCGTCCATAATTAGCATCGGCAGCATGACTTTTCTTTGATGCTGCGAAAGACATTCCTCGATGTGTTTTTTTACACCTTCATCAGTGTAAAATCCAACTTCCCGTGGATTAATATGCGATTCAAACCAAGCCCTGTTTTCTGTTTCGAAAAGCAATAAAGATCGAAAATCAGACCGAGATAATAAACGCAGTTCCATTGGCATTAAGCTCTTTTATAAACCTCAACTCTCCCAATACCAAAACGTCATCAACATTACAGTCATTGACTTGTACAGAGAGAACAAATAGTCGTACCAAAAAATAAAAACCAGCTATGGTGGCTGGTTTTATCAAAATTTAATGCTGAATTACTCTACTTTTTAGGAAATGCCTTCAATTTAAAGCCAGCAACGATCAGTCCTACACCAATAAAAACCATCGGCAACGACAATAGCTGGCCTTGTGTCAGCCAACCAAAAGCAAGGTAACCAATTTGTGCATCAGGCTCGCGGAAAAATTCCACTAAAATTCGGAAGATGCCATAAAAAAGTAAGAACATGCCAGAAACACAGTAACGAGGTTTGGTTTTTTGTGAGAAGAACCACATAATGCAAAATAGCGCGACACCTTCCAAAGCGAATTGATACAACTGAGACGGGTGACGGGCAAGCTGCAACGGGTCATTTGGGAAAATCATTGCCCAAGACACGTCAGTAGGTTTACCCCATAATTCTCCGCCTATAAAATTCCCCAAGCGCCCTGCCCCTAGACCAATAGGGACAAAAGGTGAAAGGAAATCCGTGACATCCACTAAGTGCTTTTTGTAACGACGTGAAAAGAAAAACATCGCGGCAATCACGCCCAACAAACCACCGTGGAAAGACATGCCGCCTTCCCAGATCCGCACAATAATCAGTGGATCTTCAATAAACGAAGGAAATTGATAAAATAAGATATAACCAATTCGACCACCTAGTATGACGCCAAGTGCGCCATAGAAAATGGCATCACTGACCATTTCAGGCGTCCAAAGGCCATTGGAACGTTTAGCACGGTACATCCCCCCTAAATAAGCGCCAGCAAAACCAATCAAGTACATAATGCCATACCAGTGCACAGCAATTGGCCCGATGGAGACGGCAATGGGGTCTATATCTGGGTAAGAAATCATAATATTAAAGCAAACCTCTGCTCAGTGTTACGCCACGTTTGTGGTTTTGGATGGTCGAATCAAGCGCTCGATATTAGCCTCACGCATGAGTCGTGTCATGGTTTGTGTAACGGCTTCAGCATGGGATAATTCCATCACTTCATTCAGCATATATTGAGCTTGAGCCAACGTAATATTACGAATGACCGCTTTCACTTTAGGCAGACTCGTGGAACTCATAGACAGCACATCATACCCCATCGCCATCAATAAAATAGCGCCCATTGGATCGCCCGCCATTTCGCCACAAACACTCAGCCCAACACCTTCATCTTTGACCTGATCAACAATACTGTACAAGGCACGCAGAACCGAAGGATGGAAGGAATTATACAAATCCGCAACACGAGGATTATTGCGATCCACTGCCAATAAATATTGAGTCAAATCATTACTGCCCACGGACAAGAAATCCACCAGCTCTGCCAGCTCTTTCACTTGATAAACCGCGGCAGGAATCTCGATCATGACGCCCACTTGGGGCATTTTCACGTCATAACCTTCCTCTTTAACCTCAGCATAACCTCGACGAATCAACGCCAGCGCTTCTTCCACTTCAGCAACATTTGAAATCATCGGCAGCATAATTTTAAGGTTATGCAGGCTCGCACTGGCTTTAATCATGGCACGAATCTGCGCCATGAAAATTTCCAAATGATCTAAAGTCACTCGGATTCCACGCCATCCAAGGAAGGGGTTAGCTTCGTTGATAGGGAAATAAGGCAGAGCTTTATCGCCCCCTATGTCCAAGGTACGAACAGTGACTGGCGCCGGTGCGAAACCTTCAAGTTGCTGACGATAAATAACCACTTGCTCGGCTTCGGTCGGGAATCGATCCCTCACCATGAAAGGTACTTCCGTTCGATATAAGCCAATCCCCTCTGCACCACGGTCCAAGGATCGAGCGATGTCAGCAGATAGACCCGTGTTCACAAACAACGACAGACGGTGATGATCTAAGGTCTCACAAGGAAGGTCCCTGAGGGTTTCATACTCTTCTTCTAGTAAGCGTTCTTCGTCAACAATTTGTTGATAATTTTCAATCAGGGCTTCAGAGGGATGTGTGTAAATTTTCCCTAAGTAACCATCAACAATCAGATTAACCTTATCGAGCTGCGCATAAGGCAAATCCAACGCCCCCATGACAGTGGGTATTCCCATGGCTCTGGCTAAAATAGCCACATGGGAGTTACCAGACCCCATCACGGACACCAACCCCTTGATCTTATCAATGGGGATCTCCCCCAACATAGAGGCCGTTAGTTCTTCACCAACAATAATCGATGGTTCACTAAAACGTTCTGCGATGTTAGGCGCTTTTTCTTGTAAGTGAGACAAGATTCGACGACCAAGATCACGAAGATCTGATGCTCGCTCGCGTAAATAGGGGTCATCCATACGGTTAAACTGACTAATATGCGCCTGAATAACTTGTCTTAACGCTCCCTGCGCCCAATTGCCTTCTTTGATTTTGCGAACAATTTCGCCCGCAATGGAGTTATCATCCAAAATTTTAAGATAGACATCAAACAATGCTTTTTCGTCTTCGGAAAGATGCTGGCTAATACGATTACTTGCTCGACGAATATCGTGCCGAACGGCATCAAGCGCTTGATAAAAATCTTGAATGTCTTGATCGGAGTCTGTGCTATGACGATCTGGAATGACATCAAGATCAGCAGGCGGAAACACAACGACACCACGACCAATAGCCACACCAGAACTACCTGGTACGCCTTTGTAACGAAAATCGGCCCCATTTGGTATGGCATTGGCGTTTAGATTGGTAATCGCACCTGTGGCTTCGGCATGAGCAATAACGCCTGCCAATTGGGCAGATAAGGTAATCAGGAAAGCTTCTTCCCCTTCATCAAAGCGACGTTTGTCTTCATGCTGTACAACTAGAACACCCAGCACTTGGCGATGATGTATGATGGGAACACCCAAAAAAGAACGATAACGTTCCTCTCCAGTGCCTTTCAAATAATGAAATGATGGATGTATATGCGCATCCTCAAGGTTAACGGGCTCGGCTCTTCGTCCCACCAAACTGACAAGACCCTCATCGGCCTTTAAGCTCACACTACCAGCAACGTCCGCGTTTAGGCCTCGGGTCGCCATTAAAACATAATCTGAGGTGTTGGTATCCACTAAATAAATAGAACACACTTCTGCACGCATGGCACGACGAACACGTCGGACAATAATATCCAATGCGGCAGACAAAGACTGCGCGGCAGTCACCTCTTGTGTAATACGCCTCAGCAAACTTAGCATAACTCTCCCATCGCTCTTAATATCCGTCAACGTTAAGCTGTTGAGTTTACCACTTTTTCTAGTCGACGGTGTGCGCTAGGAATAAGCTCTTTCAAAGCTCGCCGGTAAACATCTTTTTTAAACGCCACAACCTGGCCAAGAGGGTACCAATAACTGACCCATCGCCAACCATCAAATTCTGGACTTTCCGTTCCATCTACGCACACAGAAGCATCAGGACAACGAATAGACAGAAGAAACCACTTCTGCTTTTGTCCAATACACAAAGGCTTACTATTGTGTCTTAGCATGCGTTTAGGAAGACGATAACGCAGCCAACCTCGGGTTTTCCCAATAATTTCCACCTGATGTGGGTCCAAACCCACTTCCTCTTTTAACTCTCTATATAACGCTTCTTCAGGTGTCTCATCAGGTTTTATGCCGCCTTGAGGAAACTGCCAAGCATTTTGCCCAACACGTCTCGCCCAAAGAAGCTGGCCACGCTCGTTCATCAGTATGATGCCCACATTCGGTCTGTATCCGTCTGCATCAATCACGAGCCATCACCTTCTAATATAAGAATAAATTGGATTCATTGTTCCATAATTCGCTCATTCGCACAATTAAGACTGCTGTTATTTATTGTCTGCAACGCTATACTTTGCGCACTTTAAAAGATTTTAAGAGAATTGAGGGGAAACTGTGACACTCGCAATATTTGACTTAGATGGTACCTTGTTAAAGGGTGATAGTGATTACACTTGGGGACAATTTCTCGTCGAGAAAGGCTTAGTCGATACGCAAGTCTATAAAGAAGCCAATGACAGGTTCTTCCAACAGTATCAATCTGGCACCTTAGATATACATGAATATCTGGCTTTTAGCTTAGCACCACTCACACGATTCTCCAAAGCAGAGCTGATAGAACTTCACCACAGCTTCATGGTGGAAAAAATCCAACCCATGATGCAAGAAAAAGCCAGCGCTCTGTTAAAACACCATAAAGATCAAGGCCATTTTTTGCTAATGATCACCGCGACCAATCAGTTTGTGACCGGCCCCATTGGTGATGCCTTAGGCATGGATCATATTATTGCCCCCGTTCCAGAGATCGTTAACGACCGCTATACGGGCAAGGTGGTCGGTATTCCGAGTTTTCAAGCAGGTAAAGTCACACGTTTGAACGATTGGCTCGCTGAAACCGGTCATTCTATGGAAGACAGTTATTTTTACAGTGACTCACGCAATGATTTGCCTTTATTAGAGTTAGTCACACACCCGATTGCAGTAGATGCGGACGAGACATTAACCAAAATTGCTCAGGAGCGCGGTTGGCAACATATCTCCTTGAGAGATTAGGCATAAAAAAAGCACGGCCATCGCGGGCCGTGCTTTTTTTACTTTTTAAAGCACCTGTGCTTACAAACCCATATTGTTATGAATACGGTAAAACAAGGCTTTAAGGTATTCTGTTTCTTCGATAGCTGGATGCACAGGATGATCTGGCGCTTGTGTGCCACGATAAATCAGTTGCGAAAAACGCTCTAATTGACGGCTGTTGCTGCGAATAATGTCGTGTAATCGCCCTGTTTCTAAGTGCATCGAACAGGAACCAGATACGAGAATCCCCCCTTTCGCCACCAGGCGCATCGCTAACTGGTTAGCCCGATGATAAGCTCCTTCACCCGCTTTAATGTCTTTACGACGAGCAATAAACGCCGGTGGATCCATCACCACAACATCGAAACGCTCTTTCTCTTCGATCAAAGATTGCATGGCCTCAAAGGCATCACCATGCATCAAATTAGAACCGCCTTCGTATTGGTTTAACTTAAGGTTTTCGCCCACGTGACTCAATGCACTTTCTGAAGCATCGATAAAGGTCACATCCGTTGCGCCAGCAGAAGCCGCTTGAACCCCCCAACCGCCAATGTAAGAAAAAACATCCAATACACGTTTACCAGCACAAAAACCTTGCATGGTTTTACGGTTTTCACGATGGTCATAGAACCAACCGGTTTTTTGACCGTCCCAAACGGGGGCTTGGAACAGCACACCGTTCTCTTGCAAGAAAACCAATTCTGGAACCGTTCCAAAAACTTCCTCTACATAGGTTTCAAGACCTTCGATCTGGCGCATCTTGCCATCATTTTTCATCAAAATAGCCGACGGTTTAACCACATCTTGCAGCGCTTCAACTATTTCATTTTTTACACGTTCCATGCCTGCTGTCGATATTTGCACCACGAGAATATCGGCAAAGCGATCTACCACTAAACCTGACAAACCATCAGAATCACCAAACACAAGACGATAATAAGGTGACGAGTAGGTTAATTCACGTAATGACAAGGCAATTTTTATACGATGAACGAGTGTCGATTTGTTTAGAAACGTATCGGTACTGCGGCTCATGAGGCGACCACAGATCAATGTATTAGGGTTGATTGTCGCAATGCCAAGGGGTTTGCCTTGAGCTGTTTCGACAACAACCTGATCTCCTGGAGTAAATTGCTTTAATGGCGTCGCAGAGGTATCTACCTCATTGCTGTAAATCCATTGATGTCCAGCTCTTAGACGGCGATCAGCTTGGCCTTTTAGTCGAATAACACTCAAAATTTTCACCCAGTATATTTAAAAACCGCTATTATAGAGACTCTGGATTCAATTGCTACGAATTACGTAGCAGTAAAGTTACTTGCCTTTAAAGAAGTGTGCCTATGTCATCTACATTAAACGAAAATCAACTCAAGCTTATCTTGCAAGGCATCAGCATTCCACCTCAGCCGCAAATCATGGTGGATTTACATATGGAACAAGCTATGCCTGATCCGGATATTGCGCGAATATCAGACATTATTTCTCAGGATGTGAGCCTTTCAGCCGCCGTTCTAAAACTCGTCAATTCCGCTGCTTTTAATTTACCCAGAAAAATAACATCCATTCAACAAGCCGTTATGATACTGGGAACCAATAGCATCACAAATATAGTCAATGGCCTGGCCGTGAAAAGTGAACTGTCAGACGAAGCGATAAAATCTCTTCACAGTTTTTGGGACACCGCTTCCGACGTCGCAGCGATTTGTTCAAGCTTAGCCCTCCAGTTAAAATTCAAATATCACAATGAATGCTACGCCCTAGGTCTATTCCATAACGCAGGCATTCCACTCATGCTAAAGCGCTTTAAAAATTATAAGGATATATTAGAAAAGGGGTATCAAGACCCAGATTTCAGATTAACGGATTTTGAAAACCAAGCGTTTAAGACCAACCATTCAGTTGTGGGTTATTATCTCGCGAAATCTTGGGGTGTGCCCAAAAGCTGTTGTGCTGTGATTGCGAAGCACCATCGTATCGACTATTTATTCACCAATCGAGTGCCTGGCGACAACATAAGCCTAACCTTCGCCGCCATTCTAAAAATGGCTGAGCATATAGGGTCGACCTATCGACACATAGGCAATGCTGAAGAAGACTATGAATGGCAAAAAATTGGACACTTCGCATTGGACCATTTAGAACTCAGCGAATACGAATTTGAAGGCATGATAGAAGTCTGCCACGAACAAGGCATAGGAACCATTTAGCTCTGCTGCTCTATTGAATAAAATGCCCACGAGAGTGAGCATTTTATTCATTGACGTTGAAACATAACCAAATGATCTAAATGTACACTCAAACCTATCTCTTGTCCTACGGCATGATTATGATGGGAGGACGCAAAACAATACACCACCTTTCCAGACGACAATTTCACGCGATATAAGAAATGCGATCCACGAAACCATTTACTGACAATCACACCCACAAACTCACTGTCATCGTCATGCAAAATATCATCTGGACGAACCAATAAATCCACTAAAGTATGATCAGCAAAACCATGGTGTAACTCACCACGAATATTACCTAGGTCAGAATGCACACAATCGGGACCGCACACTGTCGCTGGCAAAAAGTCTCCATGACCGATAAAGCTAGCCACAAATCGAGTAGCAGGTCGATGGTAGATTTGATAAGGCGATCCTGTTTGATGTACAACACCCGCATCCATAACGGACACCTGATCGGCCATAGCAAAAGCTTCCATCTGATCATGAGTCACCAAAAGTGCACTCATTTTCTCGTGCTGTAAGATAGCGCGTATATCAGGTACAAGCTCTTCTCTTAACTTGGCGTCCAGACCAGAAAAAGGCTCGTCCATTAATAATAGTTTCGGTTTTGGCGCGATAGCACGCGCCAAGGCAACACGTTGCTGCTGACCACCTGAAAGCGAATGCGGATAACGACTCTGAAAACCAGCTAAGCCAACCAAATCCAACAAATAAGTTACTCTCTTCTGAGCCACCTCTTTAGGCCAAGCCGATATACCAAATGCAATATTTTGCGCAATAGTAAGGTGAGGGAATAAAGCAATGTCTTGAAACACCATGCCTATATGACGATGCTCAGGGGGAACACTCATTGACTCACTCGATATGACCTGATCATCGATGTGTATTTTACCTGTCATCAAAGATTCAAAGCCAGCAATCGCCCGCAACAAAGTAGACTTACCGCAACCACTCGGCCCAAGCAGACAGCCAATTTGTCCTTCCATCAATTGAAAAGATGCGTTTTTGACAACAGCGTCACCATCGTAGCCCACCGACACATCTGTCAATGTCAGTTCTTTTAACGTGGAATGAGAGGATAACAAGGTCATATACAATCCTATTTTGAACTGCCAATGTGCGAGGCAATGGATCGGCTCAACAAGATAACGGGGATTAACCCCACCAGTACGATCATTAACGAAGCCGGCGCAGCATCCACTAAGCGCTCATCTGATGCCAGCTCAAAAGCCCGAACCGCCAAGGTATTAAAGTTAAAAGGCCGCAGAACTAAAGTGGCTGGTAACTCTTTCAACACATCCACAAAAACAATCAACATGGCGGTCAACACAGAGCCTTTTAACAACGGCACATGGATGCGTGTTAGAACTTTATAAGGTGACATACCCAGTGAGCGCCCTGCCATGTCCATGCTAGGTTTAATCTTTCCAAGGCCGTTTTGCACAGCCCCCAAAGACACCGCCATAAAACGAACCGTATAGGCAAAAAGAAGCGCCACGAGCGTACCGGAAAAAATCAGCCCAATGCTATCGCCAGTGTAGTAACGTACAAAATCAATTATTTTGTGGTCTAACCAGGCAAAAGGCACGATGGTACCAATAGCAATAATGGTACCAGGTAAGGCATAACCCAATCCGGCAATGCCAGCCGATACGCTAACAACACGCCCCCGATTTAAACGTATCGCGTAACTTAACACCAACGCCAAGCCCACTACGATTAAAGAAGCCACAGCAGCAAGATAAAAAGAGTTCCACGCCAACTGAAGAAAGTTTGCTCCCGGATTTTCTGCTTTGAATACAGCCCAGTACGCTAAAATACTCACAGGTAGTAAAAAACCGATTAAAATAGGCAGCAAACAAAAACCACAAGCGAGTATGCGCATTCCTCCTTTTAACGCCATACGTCGGTTACTGGCTTTTTTCATTCCAGAAGAATGGTAACGAATGCGGTGTCTCGAATATCGCTCCAATAAAATCAACATCGCCACAAACAACAGCAAAACGCCGGCCAACTGAGAGGCTGCGGCAACATCTCCAAAGCCATAAAAAGTACGTAAAATCCCCGTCGTAAAGGTATTTACGCTGAAATATTGTACCGTACCATAATCCGCTAACGTCTCCATTAGCGCTAAGGTCAAACCCGTTACAATGGCAGGACGAGCAAGAGGAAGTGCCAGTTTAAAAAAGACAGCGCGACCAGAGTAGCCAAGTGTCCGGCTGACTTCTAACGTATTCTCTGACTGCTCTAAAAACGCCGCTCGACTCATCAGATACACGTAGGGGTAAAGCACCAAGGTCAACATCGCTATGGCACCGCCAAGAGAACGTATCTCAAAAAACCAATAGTCTCCGTAACGCCAACCCGTGAGTTCACGAATAAAGGTTTGTATAGGGCCGGCAAAATCCAATACGCCAGTGTAGGTATAAGCGATAATATAAGCAGGCATGGCCATGGGCAAAAGTAATGCCCAGGAGAGAAATGATCGACCGGGAAAGTCACACATGCTAGTCAGCCAGGCGCAAGGTATCCCTATCACTAAGACACCTATCCCAACCCCTAACATCAAAAGAAGTGAGTTAGAAATGTATTCAGCCAACACGGTCTGATAAAGGTGTTGCCAGACCTCACCATCACCGATTAAGACATTGATCAGAACAACCAATATAGGTAAGGCTAAAACCGTGGCAATGAGTATTGCCACGGTTTTTAAAGCATTCCACTGAGGTTTATTTGTTAAACTCGAACGAGTTACATCTACCATTAAAAATCAAAAACCAAATAAAAAAGGATACGGTTTACAAATACGTTTATTTCCAGCCAGCAATGTCCATAAGTTCAACGGCTTGACGATTGTTATCACCCAGCTGACTCAACGAAATCGTATCCGCACGAAACGCCCCAAAGGGCACTAACATCTCAGGTGCACCAACACCTTGCACCACAGGGTATTCATTATTCACGTGAGCATACCACTCTTGCGATGCATGATTGCTCAAAAATTCTAATAAGAGTTTCGCATTGTCTATGTTGGTCGCAGCCGCCGTCACACCGGCGCCACTTACGTTAACATGGGCACCACGTTCGCCTTCATTTTGGTTAGGCCAAAATAATTTCACCTGCTGGTACACATCTCGCTCTTCCGCTTTGTCACTTTGGCCAAGGCGACCATAATAGTAAGTGTTCGCCAACGTTAAATCACACACGCCAGCGGCAACGGCTTTTAATAGATCGACATCACCACCGAAAGGCGGACGAGCCAAATTCGACACCAACCCTTTGATCCAAGCCTGTGTTTTTTCTCGACCATTAGCGTCTAGCATAGACGCGACAAGCGACTGATTGTAAACATTGGCGGAGGAACGTACACAAATTCGGCCTTTCCACTTTGGATCAGCCAGATCTTCATAAGTAGACAAGTCTTTTGCCGACACTTTTTCAGGGTTATAAAAAATCACTCTGGCACGCTGTGACAAGCCGAACCAGTAACCATCAGTATCACGCAAATGACTCGGAATATTGGTGTTTAATATGTCGCTATTGATGGATTGCAACACACCAGCTGCTTTAGCGCGATGCAAGCGCCCAGCATCAACGGTGATAAAAACATCTGCAGGACTCGCGTCACCTTCCGCTTTTAAGCGACTCAATAGTGCATCAGCGGAACCAGTAATGAGATTAACAACCACATCATTTTCTGCGGAGAAAGTATCTAAAACGGGTTTGATCAGTGACTCTTGACGAGCGGAATAGATATTCAATTCACCTTTTGCTTGCGCCCCTGCGGAAAATAGCAGGGCCCCAATAAAGCCAAACGTACCTAAGTAACTTAAGACTATGTTATGTTTTTGTTTATCAACCATCTTATGTACCGTCATCGCGACACCCTATACCTGTGTACTTTATCAACCAACTAAAGAGCCATAAAAAAATGAGACAAGAAATTAGCACAACACTATGGTGAACACTAGCGATTCTCATTTATTTAACAAACCTATTGCGTCAACACAAAGTTCACGGCGACTCAATGAAGTAACTGATTCAGGCTATCATTAATAATCAAGGCATCATCTAGCTCATAAACAATTCCATCTGGTAAACCCGCCGCTTTCGCCACCGCGTAAGGAAACCCTTCCCGAACTAAATCAGAGTCTCGTTCAGTTCGGATACACGCATTTAAATAGCAGGCTAGATTTAATACACAGGAAAGTGGATCGGGTTCCCCATTCGCAAACGGACGCTTGTGATGCTGCACGGCGTAACCTAAACCAGCAGGGAACTTCCATAAATCCATCAATGCTCGTCCAGCATCCTGAGAAGTAAAACCTAATAAATCTTGCTCAGCTTTCACCCTTCCCGCTTTTCGGTTTGCCACTAAGGATTGGATTTCTTGAGCGAGAGTCGGCGCGGTAAGATGCAGTAATAAACGACCAATGTTGTGCACAATACCAACAGTAAAAGCTTCATCGGCTTCAACCAAAGGCGTCCGCTTGGCAAACCATTGTGCGAGTTCGGCAACCCGAAAGGAATCGGCCCAAAAATCGGTCAACTTCAGCCCTTCTACTTTTGCTACCGAATTCGAAAACCCCGATGCAATCACTAAAGTCTTCAACCGATCAATACCAAGCAGTACCGTCGCTTCATCAATGGAGGATATTTTTCTCGATAATCCAAAATAAGCGGAATTAACCACACGCAATACTTTTAATGCGATGGTCTGATCATGAGACACGCGCTCACTGATATCCGAATATTTCGCATTTGGATCACTGAGCAGCTGAATCAATTCACGAACAATATCGGGAACATTAGGAAGCTTGTCCGTTTGCTTCAAAAGATCTTGGATTTGCATACCACTCTGCCTTATTTATTTGTCGTGTACACTGAGTATAAGCAGAATATGGCAGCAAACATTTTTTGCAACCACTTATTTGTAAGCACTTGTTTGCACGCAGATTACTGATGATAAAAAACACTCATAATACACAAAAAATTACGCTATAGATTGATGTTCAGCAAACATTAAGAAAACGATGATAATCCCGCAGCACGAGCAACGAGCTTTCTCTTTAACGACGTATTACGATGAAATTGTTTCATGCCAATATTTCTCAACTGAACCAACAGGGGGTGCTGGGTTGAAAATAAGCGCTTAAAAGCCTCCATTCCCGCCGCCATCGCAATGTTATCCAACATACGGGCACGTTGATAACGACGTAGCACTTTGCTCGCCCCAAGAGACTCACCACGTCGATGCGCTTTTTCGAGCACCTCTACCAGCGCTTTCACGTCGCCAAAACCTAAGTTCGCACCTTGGCCTGCGAGAGGATGAATCGTATGCGCCGCATCACCAATTAACGCCAATCCAGCTTTAACATATTGTTTAGCATGACGCTGTCTTAATGGAATCGCCTGACGATCTTGCGTCATTCCCACAACGTCGAAATGTTTGTTCATAGCATAATGCAAACGTCGGCAAAAGGTTTGCTCATCAAGCGCCATCAATAATTCCGCTTCTTTTGGAGGCACAGACCAAACAATGGAAACATAATGCTTTTGCGCTATCGACGGAAGCGGAAGAAAGGCCAAAATGCCTTCTTCACCAAAACTTTGCCAAGCGGTGTTTTGATGGGATTGAGCAATTTCGATCGTCGCTACAATCGCATGATGTCCATAGTCCCATTCAACCGTCTCGAAAACATTTTCAGTACGTAGCTTTGACAAGGCACCATCGGCGGCAATGATGGCCTGGGCCTCCAAAACCTGTCCAGAAGTCAATTCTACTCTGACACCAGACTCACTTAATTCATGGGACTCTAATGTGTCCCCTAAATACAGATCGACGTTTGCTGAACGGCGAACCTGCGCCATTAGCTGCTGATTTAAAACCGCATTTTCAACTAAGTGCCCCAATTCAGGCATAGCGGTTGCCTGAGCATTAAAATCAATAAAACCCTCGCCAAGGCCATCCCATACCACCATATTGTCATAAGACGCAATTCGATCACGGGATATGCCCTGCCAAACATTTGCCTTTTCAAGCAAACTCTTTGATTGACTGGAAATCGCACTGACCCTGGCATCGTACTCTGGTGGTGTAGACAATCGATACTCACCATTATGTTTATCGACAAGGGCGATTCGCAAAGAAGATTTAGCCAGTAATACAGCAGACAAAGCACCAACCATACCAGCGCCCACTATAATCAAATCGTACGACTTCGCCATTTTACTTCTCTCCGCCTTGTCATTTTTCTATCGAGTGTATTATCGATTTTCCGCCATAAAGGCCTCAATTTCTTTAATTTCTTTTGGTAGACCGTGGGTCAATACATAAGGACCCTCTGCGCAGATAAGCACATCGTCTTCAATACGGATACCGATACCACGCCACTTTTCCTCAACCGATTCATTATCCGCCGAAACATACAAACCAGGCTCTATGGTTAACACCATGCCCTCTTCTAACAAGCGTGATTCACCAGCGATTTTATAGGCACCACAATCATGAACATCCAGACCTAACCAATGCCCGGTATTGTGCATGTAAAAGTCTCGATAGGCCTTGCTCTCGATCAGGAAATCCACATCGCCTGTTAACAATCCGTGTGCGACTAAACCTTTGGTTAATGCTCTCACAGCGGCGTTGTGGCAAGCCTCATATGGCGTTCCAACATTAAGCTCTTTCATTCCCGCATGATAAGCGTCTAATACAACTTGATACAAAGCCGCTTGTGGCTCACTGAATTTACCACTCGCTGGAAAAGTACGAGTAATGTCTGCGGCGTAACATCCCAACTCCGCCCCCGCATCAATTAAGATCAGATCACCATCGTCGATCACTTCGTCGTTTTTAATGTAATGCAACACACACGCGTTACTGCCGGACGCCACGATATTGTTATACGCAGGTTGGCGCGCACCGGATTTCATAAAAACATAATTCAGTTCCGCTTCTAACTGATATTCATTCATACCAGGACGAACCGATAGCATGGCTTGTTTATGTGCCTCAACACTGATTTGTGCAGCCGCTTCCATAATGGCAATCTCTTCTGCACCTTTGCGCAAACGCATTTCCGACACCGCAGGCGCTAAATCGATGAAGCTCGTTGGAGCCGATGCCCCCATTCTGATTTTCGCTGCCACCGCATCGCGCCAGCCCGCGATTTTTTCACGCAGGACATCGTCGTTAAACAAATACACAACCTGCCCAGCACCATCTAAAGCAGAGAATGCGATTTTATCGAGCTCCTCTAACGGCGCCGCCTTATTCGCACCAAAATGAGCTATCGCACCTTCGCTACCAAAACGAAAACCATCCCACTGCTCGCGTTCAGGGTCTTTTGGCAACGTCACCAAGGTCATCTCACCATGCCCCTGGATAATGGCGTACGCACTTGGCTCAGGAAATCCCGTTAGATAAAAAAAACTACTATGGGGTCGAAACTCATACTCACAGTCATTGTTACGAGTGGCTAACTCGCCCGTTCGCACAATCACCACACTGTTTTCCGGCAAAAATTGCATCAAGCGCTCACGGCGAGCCTGATAAGTTTGAGTATCGATTTTCATAGAAGGTCTCACTTAATAATTGTCATGCCATTGGATCATCGTGATGAAATATCGTTTTCATCAATTTAATGCAAGGAATTCTGTTTCGTGTGATCAACGTCTGGGTTGATATCATGATGCTCTGTGTACAGCATCATCGCTGACAATCTCACGTACTCAACCAACTCGGTAAGATCCGCTTCATTATCATTGTTCTCTTCTAATGCACGCATTTCCGCTTGCATGCCAGAGATATTGGCAAAATCACGCAAGATTTGCTTGGTTTCATCAGACAAATCCTTTTTTTGCCCCGACAAACCGTAACCGGCTAAAAAGCCATGCGCCCATTGCGATAAGGTGACGCCTCTTTCACACAACTCGGCATCCTCATCGGCAATACTCGGCACAAGCGCAAATTCGCCATTTTGCAGCAAGGTCAGTGTTGCAGTATAAAGTTCAATAATTACAGCCCGGCTAGCGTCTTCTTTCCAGCCTTCAATATCACAAAATTCCACCACCATGGTCAACCAATCTTCTAAAGGCAAAGTCACGCCAGAAGCAAGATAACCACAAAGTTGACCATGCAACTCTGCAGGTGAAGCGGTAATAGATTCTGTGACAAAAACATCGGCGATTAAATCGAAATCTAATGCGTCTTTTAACATTTCTGTGGACATAACGTGCCAACCTTTGCAGTTCAATTTATAAAAAATAGGGGTTAACTTATAAAAACAGAGGCTAACGTCTAAAAAAAGAAGCCGCGCCTAATGGCACGGCTTTTTATCCCATATCACGATATTATCTCAACAATATGGGGCTATCGTAGAACGCTTTCAAGCCTATTAGCCCAGCTGTTTAAGACCAGAAGCCACGGTTTGGAGAATCAGAGTATTAATGGTCATTGGGCCAACACCACCTGGAACAGGTGTGTAAGCCGCCACACGATCAGTCAAAGGGCCAAGCTCGATATCGCCAACACCACCTGGGTGATAACCAGCATCAACCACCACAGCGCCATCTTTGATCCATTCAGCTTTGATAAATTCTGGTTTGCCCACTGCACCAACGATTACGTCAGCTTGTTTAACAAACTCAGATAAGTTCTGTGTACGCGAATGACAAATCGTCACGGTCGCATTGGCATTCAGCATCATCATCGCCATTGGCTTGCCTAGAATCGGGCTACGACCCACCACCACAACATGCTTGCCTTCTAGATTGACATCGTAGGCTTCAAGCAGACGCATAATACCCGCAGGCGTTGCCGCACCATAAGCTGGCTCTTGCATAGCCATGCGACCAAAGCCAAGGCAAGTTACGCCATCGACGTCTTTATGTGCCGCAATCGCGTCAAAGCATAGGCGCTCATCAATTTGCTCAGGCACTGGATGTTGTAACAAAATGCCATGCACATCTGGGTTGTTATTTAACTCATTGATCTTTTCTAGTAGCTGTTCAGTGGTGGTGGTTTCAGGTAACTCAATAGCCATAGAATCCATACCAACGCGGCGACAAGCATTGCCTTTCATCTTCACGTAAGTGGCAGATGCAGGATCAGCGCCCACCAATATAGTCGCTAGTATAGGGGTGCAACCTGTGCGCTCTTTAAGCTCGGTCACTTGAGCCTGTAGGCGGTTTTCAGTTTCTTTGGCGCAAAGTTTGCCGTCAAGAACCAGTGCAGTCATGAAGAAGCTCCAGTAAATAAAACAGTGATGTATGAGGGAGGCGCATTATACCTCAACTTTTGCCTTGATACGCAGTGCCAACACCAATTTGTTCAGCAAAAGCAAGAATCCCCTCTTTTCTTCTAAGCGGGCTCTAAATAGTCTACCAACAACTGTAGATTACGCTGACCACGAAATTCATTCACATCCAACTTATAAACCAAACGTGCCTGCGTCGCCTTATCATTGGGCCACTGATCTAAATCGACAAAAAAGCTGATTGCGTCCAACAAAAGTCCGCTGTTTGGTTCACGCACCATGAGTTTTAAATGTTTTTCACCCACAATACGCTGCTGCAAAATATCAAACACACCATCAAAACACGGCTCGGGGAACATCTGTCCCCACGGCCCAGATAAACGAACTTGTTCTGCAAAACTCAGACTAAAATCTTCCGGTGCCAGCGGTCCATCGGTGAACAATGTCGCCTCTAATTGTGCAGGCGTTACCCACTCTGTAATAATGGCATCAAACGCTAAACAAAAAGCTTCATAATGAGACTCTTTAATGGACATGCCCGCGGCCATTGCATGACCACCAAACTTGCTTAACAATTGAGGATAACGTTTGGCTAATAAATCCAACGCATCGCGAATATGCACTCCGGGGATGGAACGGGCGGAACCTTTTAACTCATCTTCACCCACTCGTGCAAACGCGATCACAGGACGATGGCATTTGTCTTTCATTCGCGACGCCAAAATACCAATCACACCTTGATGCCAGTCCGCATCATAAAAGCACATCCCATTGGGCATCGCTTGCTCTTCATCTAACAAAGACACCAGCACTAACTCGGCCTGTTCTTTCATATCAGACTCAATCGCTTTGCGCTCCCGATTAAACTGATCTAACTGCTGCGCATAATCACGCGCTTGATGCGGATGAACCGCCAGCAAGCATTCAATACCGATCGACATATCATCAAGACGACCTGCGGCGTTCAGTCTTGGGCCAACCACAAAACCTAAGTCTGATGCTTTTAACTGGGTATAATCACGACGCCCCACCTCTAATAAGGCAAGAATCCCTGGACGCGCCAACCCTGCCTGAATCCGCTTGATGCCTTGCTGAACCAAAATACGATTATTGGCATCTAAAGGCACCACATCTGCCACGGTCCCCAATGCAACCAAATCCAAATAATCGGCCATTTTCGGCTCTGGAATATGCAGCTCATTAAACCAATTGCGGCGGTTTAGCTCGGCCCTTAATGCCGACATGACATAAAAAATCACCCCCACCCCAGCTAGGTTTTTACTTGGAAAACCACAGTTGGGATGGTTGGGATTAACTATGGCATCAGCGTTTGGCAAGGCATCACCAGGCAAATGGTGATCCGTCACCACCACTTTCATGCCGTAATTTTTTGCCACCTGTACACCTTCGATACTGGCAATGCCGTTATCGACAGTCACTAACACATCCGGTGACCGTGCTTGAGCCACTTCCACTATCTCAGGCGTCAGTCCATAACCAAACTCAAACCGGTTTGGCACCAAATACTCCGGCGCAATGGCGCCCATCGCTTCTAACGCCAATATTCCTAAACTGGTACTGGTTGCCCCATCCGCATCAAAGTCACCAACAATCAAAATCTTTTGCCCAGCAACGATGGCATCGGCCAGTATTTTTGCCGCATTCGTTAAGTCAAATAAAGCATCCGGTCTTAGCAAGTGTGGTAAACGATAGTCTAGCTGAGTAACGGACACCACATCACGGGACAAAAAGACACGCTGCAAGGTCGCAGACATGGTTGAAGGGAAGTCATGTGGTTTCGCAGGGACAGTTCGGCGTTCAATACGCATATCAATCTCAAAATAGGAATTAGCAGATAACCCAAGAATAACACGAAAATGATCCCTGACGTGTGACTCACACCTGCCTAGAATAGGGTACAAAAAGAGACATACCTCACGAATCAGTCAATCCTATAAAAATAAACTGCATAAAAATCAAACAGATAAAACTTTAGGCTTTGTTACATTAGCAGTAGAAAAGAGAGACTTTCTTACAAAACCAAGGCAAAAAAGGAATATTCTAGACTATCATCTTTCACACCAATAGCCGACCAGAAAGTTAAGATGTTCAGTGCTATGATGCGGCACTTTTTTGACTTGAATAAATATTCCAAAGATAAAAATTACGTCTCACTCGTTTGAACTGATCGGAAAAAATATGAAAAACCATTCAACCGCAACGAATAAGTCACAGTCAAACCAACGGTTTGCTTTGATCGCCTTAACATCATTATTTTTTATGTGGGGGTTTATTACGTCACTCAATGATATTTTGATCCCTCATTTAAAAGGGGTATTCGATCTTAACTACACACAAGCTATGATGATCCAAATGTGCTTTTTCGGCGCTTACTTTATCGTCTCTATCCCAGCCGGTAACCTAGTGAAAAAAGTCGGTTTCCAGCGAGGTATAGGCATAGGTCTGATGATTGCCGCTGCTGGCTGTCTGCTTTTTATCGCAGCAGCAAAAGCACAAGAGTACAGTATATTCTTGGCCGCATTATTTATTTTGGCAGCAGGAATAACCATCCTTCAGGTCGCAGCAAACCCTCTAGTCACTGTGATGGGACCGACAGAAACCGCATCAAGCCGCTTAACACTCTCTCAAGCCTTTAATGCATTGGGAACAACCGTTGCGCCTATCGTTGGTGGCGCTCTCTTGTTTACAGTCGCAGGTCAATATGAAACAAAAGCTCAAGAAGCAGAAAGCGTGATCATTCCTTATATTGGTTTGGCTATTTTGCTGGTGCTTTTGGCCGCTATTTTCACCAAAATCCACCTTCCGACACCGTCAAATATAGAAGAAGAAACTACGGAAGCACCCAGTGCCAGTATTCTCAAGCACCGTCATCTTGTTTTAGGCACCCTTGCTATCTTTATGTACGTCGGTGCAGAAGTGGCCATTGGCAGTCTGTTGGTTAATTTCTTCGGACTCGACAATATTGCAGGACTTGCAGAAATGGAGGCGGCGCATTACGTGGCTTATTATTGGGGAGGAGCCATGGTGGGACGCTTTATTGGTGCCGCCCTAATGCAGCGTATCTCTGCGGGGACACTACTATCCTTTAACGCCCTAGCGGCAATTGCACTAATTACCAGCGCCATACTAAACGATGGCCATATTGCTATGTGGTCTATCTTATTAGTTGGACTCTTCAACTCTATTATGTTCCCGACCATCTTTAGCCTTGCTTTGAAAGACCTTGGTCCACAAACCAGTCGTGGTTCCGGCTTGCTTTGCCTTGCCATCGTTGGTGGTGCCATATTGCCAGTCTTGCAAGGATTGATTGCAGACTCGATAGGCCTACAAATTTCATTTATTCTGCCTATCATTTGCTACGTCTACATCGCCTATTACGGTGTGATTGGTTCTAAACCCGCACTAACAAAATAACGCGATTAAATTCCAAAGCCCTTATGCTCTTCATAAGGGCTTTTTAACAAAGCCGTTCTTGCCGGCCTCCCCTCATAGAGAGATTAATTTCTCCGGGTTTGATTACGCCCTGCACGTTTTGCATGGTACAAACGTCCATCGGCCAGCGTAATCGCCTCGCGTAATGTCGTTGACTCATTCATAGTGGCGACACCAAAACTAAGGGTCATACGAAATTTATGATCCGAATAAACAAACTCATGCTCTTCTATTTTATGTCGAATCAATTCAGCCAATGCATAAGCCTCATGTTCACTGCAATCACAAACAGCGATTAAGAATTCCTCGCCCCCCCAACGAGACGCGAGACCTTTTTCAGGAAGCGACGTCTGAATAAGATTCGCTAACTCAACCAGTGCATAATCCCCAACATCATGACCATATTCGTCATTGATTCGCTTAAAAAAGTCGACATCAGCCAGAAGTAAATGAAAACTAGAGTAAGAACTCGCCTCCAAACGCTGCAGCATACCTCTTCGATTCAATAGTTCCGTCACAGGATCGCGATAGGCTACTAGTTTTAACTTAGCCGAGGTTTCTTTCAATTCCTGATTAAAACGAGACATGGAGTATTCGTATATCCCAGACAGAAAAACCACCACGATAAACGAAAACAAAATTCTGAATTTTAAACTAGGGTCATAACCAAAATCATCAAAGTGGCTATTAGTGAAGAACATGGTAATGATGAGAGCCAGCGTAAAAAAAACCAACTCTATCAAGCCTTTTTTCATTCCATGCAAAAATAAAGCAACAGCGGGAACGCAATAAATCCAAACATGCCCAGTTCCCTTTACGCCACCGGTATAGACAAGGTAAATCATCAAAATATACAGAGGATAAATAACAAAATTACCCGATAAGGCGTGATTATGAGTACGACGTAAATACAGATGATTAACCGTATACAAGAAGGCTATCAATAATAAGAAACAGCCCAAAATAAGCTTTTTTTCGTAGAGGGCAACAATACCTAAAGGAAGGGTAAAAAGAACACCGACTGAGGCGAACAAGTTAATAATAAATACTCGACGAATATCTTCGGAAAAAATATCGTCAGTTGCCCCTACGTAGAAAAAAGTCAGCCAAGAGGGTCTGACTTTATTTTTAAGCGTATTTTCGGCTTTCAATTCATCTAATTTGTTCGTCATGCATACTCTCCGACCCAGCGGCTCTAAGTCGTATATGGCTCATATGCCCCCAATCCTACACCAAAGTATTAAATAGCTCCCCTAATAATATCTCTGCTTTACAAATAACAACATTTGATTTTCAAGCCGGATACAAGCGTGATAATAAAACTGGAACCACGGTTTCAACTTTTAGAATCCTATCGCCTAGATGAACCGATTCCATTCCTGCTTCATGCCATTTGCTCACTTCAAATTCATTCCACCCACCTTCTGGTCCCAGTGCTAATACTGAGGGTTGCTGTATATCGACAGGACATCGCTTGGCCAGATAGGGATGCGCTAGCAAACCAATCTTACCTTTTAAAATACTAGGGAGTTGATCTTCAACAAACGGTCTAAACCTAGGAATCAGAGACCAATTTGGCATCACAGTATCTTTCGCTTGCTCAAGACCTTCTATTAAACACTGCTGAATCGATTCCGTTTGCAAGACAGGGCTTTGCCAGTAACTTTTTTCCACTTTTGCCGAATGGATAAGATACAAATCTTTAACCCCCATCGCGGTCACATTTTGTAAAGTTCGCTTCAACATATTGGGCCTTGGTAAAGCCATCACCAATACCATTGGTAAAGGCTCTGGCGGCAACAAAAATACGTTTAATGAATGAATATAACCTGCCCGATCTTGGCTTGGTGGCTCATATATACCCTCTCCTATTTTTCCATTTAGTATGCCAACGCGCAGCACATCACCTTGTTTCGCTTTGATCACCGTTGATATATGGGTTTGTTGGCGCTCAGTCAGTCCATAAAAACCGTCGGCAAGAGTATTGTTAGAATCAAGTAAAATAATATTCATAGGAAAAGCACAAAAAGAGAAAGTGAAAGCAAAACAAAAAGAAACGGCCAATCTTTGATTGGCCGTTTTTCATCTAAATAGATTATAGACAGTTTACTGTCTATAACTAAATTTTTTCCGCAACAAAGGCCTGAACATCGCTCAAGCTATTATCTAGCACGGCATAAGATTCTTCTCGCTCAAAAAGATCTTTCATATGCTCAGGCAACATTGGTGTTTCGCAACCAGCTTTTTCAACCGCTTCTGGGAATTTCACTGGATGAGCCGTCGCTAAAGTAATCATAGGGATAGACTGATCTTTCCAGCAATGACGAGCCGCTTCAAGACCAATCGCGGTATGCGGATCAAGCAGGTATTGTGTCTTAGCAAACACATCGGCAATCACTTCGCAGGTTTTCTGGTCATCGACTTTGTAACTGTCAAAATTCTCTTTTACAAAAGACCAAGCTTGATCGTTTAACGACACATCACCTTTATTAAAACGCGCCATCAAATCATCAATTGCCACGCCATCACGACCATGAGCATCAAACAACAAACGCTCAAAGTTACTAGACACCATGATATCCATACTTGGAGACAAAGTGACGTTTAAAGACCGACGACTCATATCATTTTCAGCAATCACACGATGCAAAATGTCATTTTGGTTGGTTGCAACCACTAACTGATCAATTGGCAACCCCATTTTTTTCGCCAAATAACCCGCAAAGATATCGCCAAAGTTACCCGTCGGTACAGAAAAAGACACTTTACGATGCGGCGCGCCCACAGCCAAGGCAGAAGAGAAGTAGTAAACGATCTGAGCCATGATACGGGCCCAGTTAATTGAGTTAACCGCCCCTAATTTAGCGCCTTTCAAGAAAGACTGATCGGCAAAGCTGGATTTCACCATGCTTTGACAATCATCAAAGTTACCTTTTACTGCGATATTAAATACATTATCGTCAATAACAGTGGTCATCTGACGACGTTGTACTTCTGAAACACGCTGGTAAGGGTGCAAGATAAAAATATTCAGATGCTCTGAATGACGGCAGCCTTCAATCGCAGCCGAACCAGTGTCACCAGATGTGGCACCTAGGATAACCAACTTTTCTTTGCGCTCAGACAGAACATAATCCATCAGGCGACCAAGTAACTGTAAAGCAAAGTCTTTAAAGGCTAAAGTTGGGCCACGGAATAACTCCAGAATCCATTCGTTATTACCCACTTGAACCATGGGGGCAATGGCGCTGTGATTAAAACCTGCATAAGCATCATTGATCATGATTTTAAAAGCATCCGCCGGAATATCACCTTCCACAAAAGGCCACATCACCTTAAAGGCAAGCTCTTGGTAGCTTAGCTCCGCCCAAGAAGCGATCTCTTCTTTACTGTAATGAGGCAAAGTCTCTGGCACATACAAGCCACCGTCACTCGCCAAACCAGCCAATAGGACATCACCAAAAGAAAGCGCTGGCGCTTTTCCACGAGTCGAAATGTATTTCATAGTTGCTCTCTCTTACGCCAAGTTTTCAACACGAATTCGTTGCACAGTCCCCGCGACATCTGGCAAGGCTTCAATCGCTGCAATTGCCGCATTCATATTGCGCTCTTTGACATCATGCGTCATCACCACTAAAGGCACTAGCTCACTACCCTCACGTTCGCGCTGGATAAGAGACTCTATACTGATGTCATTCATTGACAAAATTTGGGTGATATTCGCCAACACACCCGCACGGTCTTTAATCGTCATATTCAAGAAAAAACCACATTCAATTTCTTCTACAGATAAAATTTGCATACTAGACAATGATTCTGCTTGGAACGCTAAATGAGGCACTCGATTAGTAGGGTCTGCCGTTAAAGCGCGAGCAACATCAATCACATCAGCAATGACAGAAGAGCCTGTCGGTAATGCACCCGCACCCGCACCATAAGTCAAAGTTGGGCCAACAACATCACCTTGAACCATAATGGCATTCATCACGCCATTCACATTAGCAAGCAATTGCTTACGAGAAATCAGGGTAGGATGAACACGCAGCTCAATACCAGCCTTGGTACGACGCGCAATGCCAAGGTGCTTAATCGCATAGCCCAACTGATGAGCAAACTCTATGTCCTCCGATGTAATCCGACTAATACCTTCCGTGTAAGTTTTCTCAAACTGTAAGGGAATACCAAAGGCAATGGAGGCTAAAATTGTCAATTTATGTGCCGCATCTATTCCTTCAATGTCGAAGGTAGGGTCTGCTTCTGCGTAACCCAGTGCTTGTGCTTCTGCTAACACTTCACCGAAATTTCGATTTTTTTCACTCATCTCAGTTAAGATGAAATTGCCTGTGCCATTGATAATACCTGCTAACCATTCAATTCGATTAGCAGACAAGCCTTCGCGCAACGTTTTAATAATCGGGATACCACCAGCGACAGCGGCTTCAAACGCGACAATAACGCCCTTTTCTTGGGCTTTCGCAAAAATCTCGTTACCATGCTCTGCGATAAGTGCTTTGTTGGCTGTTACGACATGCTTGCCATTGGCAATAGCGGTCAGAACCAGCTCTTTCGCAACAGAGGTACCACCAATCAACTCTAAAACAATATCGATCTCTGGGTTATTGACCACGTCGAAAATATCACGGGTAACGTTTACTCCAGTCGTATCGCACGAGTCATTATCACGACGCGCACCAACTTGCTCAATCACAATACTACGACCAACACGACGAGTAATTTCTTCTGCATTGTTACGCAAAATATTAAAACTACCGGATCCTACTGTCCCCAGCCCACAAATTCCGACTTTTACCGGTTTCAAAACAATACCCCACAGAGATAATTTAATTTTTATAGGACACTTAGTTGACGCAAAAAAATGTTTGTGCCTGCTTAAGTGACAAACTGATTTATTATAACGCCTGTAATTTTCAAACCCAACGTAGAAACGGCTGAAGAACACTCATGTTTAGTGAAATATTTTGCGATAAGACTATAACCCAAGCTCTTTAACCAACTCGGCCGCTGGTAAATACCCTGGTAGGAATGAGCCATTATCTAAGACAATACTCGGCGTACCTCGCACTCCTACTTCATTACCTAGTTTATACTGATCCGCAACCGGGTTAACACATTTGTTTTCAGGAATTTCTACCCCTAACTTAACCTGAGTTAACCACTCTTTCGGGTCTGCCGAACACCAAATACTCACCATTTTACGATAAGCTTCCGAGCCGATCCCAGCCCTTGGATAGGCTAAGTAGCGAACCGTTACCCCAGCCTCATTTAACTTTGGCACTTCTTTGTGAAGCATTCGACAATAACCACAATCAACATCAGTGAAAACAGTGATATGTGCTTTTTCATTCTTAGCTTTATAAACAATCATTTGAGACTCTGGAAGTGCCTCGATCTTGGTTAGTTTTGCTTTTTCTGTGACGTTTTCAAGTTTGGTATTGTCTATACGATACAAATCCCCCGCGACAAAATATTTTCCGTCTTGCGTGACATGTAAGGTCGGGCCATTTTTTAAAACAACAACGTACAATCCTGCTTCCTGATGCAACTCAGCACTTTCAATCTCATATTGAGGTAAAGCGGCCTGAACGGAGGATAAGACGGACGATTGATCTGCAAATAGAGAATTTGATAACGACAACAAAAACACACTCATTGCAGTAACGAGAAAAGAAGTACGAAAAGACTTCGTCATGGAGAACCTCAAAGACATGATAAATAGTCTCTATTAGGCCATAGCTAGGTGGGTTAGTTCCATAAAAAAAGGCGACTCGCGTCGCCTTTTTTAAATAAGAAAAATTAACGCTTAGCCAATTTTTCTTTGATACGTGCAGATTTACCAGAACGCTCGCGTAGGTAGTAGATCTTAGCTTGACGCACGTCACCGCGGCGTTTAACTTCGATGCTTTCAACCAAAGGGCTGTACGTTTGGAAAGCACGCTCAACACCAACACCGCTAGAAATTTTACGAACGGTAAATGCTGAGTTAAGACCACGGTTACGCTTAGAGATTACAATGCCTTCATAGGCCTGTAGACGCTCGCGTGAACCTTCTTTAACTTTAACTTGAACAACAATAGTGTCACCAGGACCGAAGGCTGGGACTTCTTTTGTCATTTGTTCAGCTTCTAACTGCTGAATCAGTTTAGTTTTATTACTCATGGATGTGACTCCTAATGATATGGTTTCTTACCAGCATGAAGGTTCTTCTTTCTGATAAGCTCGCAATTCCTACTCTGCCGAGGTTGAATCTTCAGTTTCGCGAATAAACTCTTCTAACAGCAACTGCTGTTCCTTGTCCAACTCAAGGTTCTGCAGAAGGTCTGGCCGGCGCTCAAAAGTTCTTCCGAGCTTTTGCTTTAAACGCCAACGTCTAATCTCCTCGTGGTTGCCACTAAGCAGCACCGATGGCACAGGTTCACCATTTAGCACTTCTGGGCGAGTATAATGCGGACAGTCCAACAAACCATCAGAGAATGAATCTTCATCCGCAGACGCTTGTTTTCCCAATACTCCTGGCACCATACGAAATACAGCGTCCATGAGCACCATTGCCGGCAACTCACCACCACTTAGGACAAAGTCGCCAATGGACCATTCTTCATCAATCTCAGACTGAATTAAACGCTCATCAACGCCTTCATAACGACCTGCTACCAGAATAAATTCTGCTTGTTTAGCAAGTTGTTGCACGCCTTCTTGCGTTAGCGTACGCCCCTGAGGGGATAGATAAATAACTTTTGCATTGGGCACCGATAATCTGGCACTCGCAATCGCATCTTTGAGAGGCTGAACTTTCATCAGCATCCCTGGACCACCACCATAAGGACGATCATCAACAGTCTTATGTCTGTCGTGTGTAAAATCGCGGGGATTAAAAAAATCCACCTCAACTAACCCAGACTTAATGGCTCTGCCTGTTACTCCATACTGGGTAATGGCCTGAAACATTTCCGGAAAGAGCGATATAACGCTAACCTTCACGTTGTGACCTCAGCTTATCGGTTTAAAATTCTGGATCCCAATCAACCACCATTTCCTGCTGCTCTAAATCAATGTTTAAAACATAAGTTCCTGGGGCATAAGGAATCAATCGCTCTTCACGATCAAAGCTACCTTCACACGCGCGGACAACAATCACATCATTCGCACCCGTTTCCATAAGTTGAGAAATCTTCCCTAAGAGGACACCCTCTTTGGTAATAACCCTCAGTCCTTCCAGTTGGCTCCAGTAATAATCACCTTCTTCCAATTCTGGTAGTTCTGCCGCATCGATATAAATGTCCATACCGCAGATATCTTTTACTTGATCTCTGTCACTATAACCTTTTACTGATGCCACCAAACCCCGCCCTTGCAAGCGACCTTGGCTTAATTCTACGGTCTTCCACCCACTAGGGGTTTTTAACCACCAATGCTTGTAATCAAAGATCCCTTGCATTGGATCGGTGTGCGAATATAACTTCACCCACCCTTTAACACCATAAACTGATGTAATGCGTCCAACCACAAGGGCTTGCTCTGGAGCGGCCGCTTGTTTTAATTCAGACATAGCACTACCTCAGTATTAAGCGTTTTTACCAGCTTCTTTAACAAGCTGAGCTGCACGATCAGAAAGTTGAGCGCCTTGGCTAACCCAATGATTTACGCGATCTAGATCGATGCGTAAACGTTCTTCTTGACCACGAGCAACAGGGTTAAAGAAACCCAAACGCTCGATATAACGACCATCACGAGCACGACGGCTATCAGCCACGTTCAAATGATAGAATGGGCGCTTTTTAGAGCCACCACGAGAAAGACGAATAGTTACCATATGATTGGTTCCTTATTGCTTAACGAAACACCTCTTGCCGAGTCGAATTTTTGACTCATACTACAAGAAGGCGGCATATTCTAGTCGATAAACTAGAAAAACAAAAGGGCGATTTACTCGCCCCAACACTTTAATTGAAAGTTTTTTAACAACCCCCAATAAAAACAACCAAATAACGCTCGTTATTTAGGAAAACCGCCACCACCAGGGAAGCCGCCAGGCATCATTCCGCCTAATCCGCGCATCATTTTTTGCATGCCGCCCTTAGCACTAAACTTTTTCATCATCTTTTGCATCTGCTTATGCTGCTTCAGCAAACGATTCAAATCTTGGATTTGCAATCCTGCCCCTGTTGAAATACGTTTCTTACGAGAACCATTAATAACATCAGGGTTGCGTCGCTCGGCTGGCGTCATAGAGTTAATAAGCGCCTCCATTTGAACGAACATCTTGTCATTCACCTTGTCTTGGATATTACCTAACTGCCCCATACCTGGCAGTTTATCCAACATGGAGCTCATGCCGCCCATGTTTTTCATCTGCTGAAGCTGCTCTTTGAAATCTTCTAAATCAAAGCCTTTGCCTTTTTTCAGCTTACCAGCAAGCTTCTCTGCTTTCTCTTTATCGATTTTTTGCTCTGCTTGCTCTATTAAGGAAAGCATATCCCCCATACCAAGGATACGAGAAGCTAAACGATCAGGATGGAAAGGCTCTAACGCATCGGTTTTTTCCCCCACACCCAAAAACTTGATCGGTTTACCCGTAATATGACGAACGGATAAGGCCGCACCACCACGCGCGTCACCGTCAGTCTTAGTCAGAATCACACCAGTAAGCGGTAATACATCACCAAAAGCTTTGGCTGTATTCGCCGCATCCTGCCCCGTCATCGCATCTACGACGAACAGGGTTTCTATAGGGTTTACTGCTGCATGCAAGGCCTTAATTTCTGCCATCATGTCTTCATCTATAGCAAGACGGCCGGCAGTATCAATAATCAAAACATCTTTATGCGCTTTTTTGGCATAATCAATGGCATGGTTAACGATATCAATAGGCTTTTGAGATAAATCACTTGGGATAAAATCAACGCCAACTTCACCAGCTAAGGTTTCCAACTGTTTAATAGCCGCTGGTCGATAAACGTCGGCACTAACAACCGAAACTGACTTTTTCTCACGCTCTTTTAAGTATTTTGCTAATTTTGCCGCAGACGTGGTTTTACCCGCCCCTTGCAAACCCGCCAACAAAATAATAGCAGGACGTGCCACACGAAGGTTCAGACCATCATTAGCCTGCCCCATGACACTCTCAAGCTCCTGCTTAACAATTTTCAGGAAGACTTGACCAGGACTCAGACTTTTTGAAACCTCCGTCCCTATCGCACGCGCTTTAACCGCAGCAATAAAGTCTTTTACGACAGGCAAAGCAACGTCAGCTTCAAGCAGTGCCATACGCACTTCGCGCAACACTTCTTGTATGTTGTCTTCGGTTAATTTTGCTCGACCTCGAATACGATCAAGCGAGGAAGTTAAGCGATTCGATAAATTGTCGAACATATTTGCCCTCAAATTTTGGCTCTAAATGGAAAAAACCTACGGTTTCAGTTTATCCAAGGTGAAATTGTCTCTATTATAACGGATAAATGATTATCACCCTATACCTTTACCCTGCGGAACCTATAGTTTCATGACTCAATTATCGCTTTGGCTTGCTTGTATCGCTTGTTTAGTTGCTGGCACAGCGTATTATTTACGTCCAAAAAATCGCTCCACTCAGTATATTGGGGCGCTTGCCATTGCAATGCACACTTTTTCACTCACCCAATTGCTGCTCAATAGAGACGGTTTTAATTTTTTAACCATTGGACTGTTGATTGCATTAATCGGAAACAGCTTACTGTGGTTCAGCAATCGCGACAAAGATTTGTCCTTACTACTTGGAACTGCTTTTCCTCTAGGCTCTGTCATTATTGCATTAAATGCCATCGAACCTTGGAATTTAACGCCCTTACACAGTAACTCTTGGGGAACAAGTGCCCACATCCTGATCGCATCCGTCGCTTATAGCTTATTTACGACCGCTTGCGGTGTAGGTATTTTGCTTTCAATACAAGAGTACCAACTTAAACACCACAAACTCAAACAACTACTGAGAGTACCGCCACTGCAAGTGTTAGAGCGCTTGATGTTTGAATTCATTTGGGCCGCTTTCATCTTCCTCACGGTTACGATTGTGACAGGCTTTTACTTTATTGAAGACATGTTTGCTCAACACCTTGTCCACAAAACTTTTTTCACCATTGCTTCTTGGTTTGTGTTTGCTGGACTATTACTAGGAAGATACATTGCCGGGTGGCGCGGTCAATTGGCGGTAAAACTCACTTTGAGCGGCTTTTTCCTGCTGATGCTTGGCTATTTTGGTAGCCAAATAGTTCTGCAGATTTTATTGCCTTGATAAACAAAGACACAAAGTAGTTTGACACTAAGATCCTAAATACGAATAATCCTGTTATCTACATAACTGAGGCGATCCCTTTTTGAACGATATTCCCTTAAGTGTTCTTGGTGGAACACTTTTCTGTCTAATCATACTGTCCGCTTTCTTTTCAAGCTCTGAAACAGGGATGCTGTCGTTAAACAAATATCGACTTAAGCATCTTGTGAAGAGTAAGAATCGCTCGGCAATGAAAGTAAGCTCCTTGCTAGAACGTCCGGATAGACTCATTGGCGTTATATTAATTGGCAATAACTTTGTAAACATCTTGTCTTCCGCCATCGCCACCATTATTGCTGTTCGCCTTTGGGGAGATGCGGGTGTCGCCATAGCGACAGGCGCACTCACCATGGTGATCTTGATTTTTGCGGAGGTCACACCCAAAACCTTGGCCGCCATACATCCAGAGAAGATTGCGTTTCCCGCTTCATGGGTACTGTCCATTTTACTAAAAGCCTTATATCCACTTGTCTTTGTGGTAAATACCTTATCCAATGGCCTTTTACGCCTAATTGGTGTCAATGCCTCTCAAAATAATCATGACACGTTAGACTCTGAAGAGTTAAGAACCGTCGTAAACGAGGCAAGCGGCTTAATACCCGCCGCTCACCAAGAAATGCTTTTGTCTATTTTAGATCTAGAAAAAGTGTCTGTTGAAGACATCATGATTCCTAAAAACGAAGTCGTCGGCATAGACCTTGAAGACACGATAGAAGAAATTATCGAACAAATTTGTCAGAGCAGACACACCCGTATGCCTGTCTACAATGGTGAAATAAACAAAATCATCGGCATACTGCACGCACGACATGCAGCCATGTTTTTGCGTGATCCAACGCCCTCTAAAGCCGCTTTATTAAAAGCAACAGTTGAGCCTTATTTCATCCCAGAAAGTACGTCATTGAACACGGTATTGCTCAATTTTCAGAAAGATCACCAACAAATGGGCATCGTGGTGGATGAATATGGAGATGTGCAAGGTATTGCCGCCCTAGAAGACGTGCTTGAAGAAATTGTGGGAGAGTTTACGCCACCAACTCAAGACGAAGAAGAAGAGATACAAATGCTCGATGATGGCTCTTTCAGAATAGAGGGTTCAACCCATATTCGAGAAATCAACAAAACTCTTAATTGGCATTTGCCCACCAATGGTCCAAAAACGTTAAATGGTCTAATCATTGAGACCTTGGAGTTCATTCCAGAGCACCCAATTAGTTTATGGGTTGGGCATTACATGATTGAAATCCAGGAAATCGAAGACAAAGTGGTCAAATACGCCAAACTTCAATTAAAGCGTTAAGGAAAGCTCAATGAGATACTGCCCGCAATGCGGTCACGCTGTAAATATGACCATCCCTACTGGGGACAATAGGCTACGTGCGGTGTGCCCAAGTTGCGAGTATATCGACTACGATAACCCAAGGCTCATTACCGGCACGATCCCCCTCTATCAGGGCAAGGTTTTATTGTGCCGAAGAAACATTGAGCCACGACTAGGTTTCTGGACACTGCCTGCTGGTTTTATGGAAAACCAAGAGACCACCATTGAAGGTGCGCTGCGAGAGACACTGGAAGAAAGCGGCTCAAAAGCCATATGCAAACAAGCGTTTAGCATGATTAGCATTCCAAGAATCAATCAGGTTCATCTTTTTTATATCGCAGAGTTAGAGAAAGCCGATTTCCACGTCACGGAAGAAAGCTCTGAGGTGGCATTGTTTGAACTACATGATATACCGTGGGATGAGCTAGCTTTTAGCAGCGTTAGTAAGACGCTTGAATTTTTCATAGAAGACCATAAAAGCGGTCATTATGGTTTTCACGAAGACAGTATTCATTTCAATACTGTGTCGGAATAAAATGATAAGCCACTTCTTCATAAGGATGTGCAGACAATAAAGCGTTTTGCACATTCGCCTTGACGTCTTCTCTAAATACCATTTCCACCCGATATTCTTCAACACACTCCATTTCGTTTATCTTTCCAAGAAAAGGCGTTGCGCCTTTCAGCGGCCTAAACTGACCTCGCCCCTTCACTTGCCAGCAACAAGAATCATAGTCCCCCACTGAACCAGCGCCAGCCAAAAAGACGGCCTGCTTAACGAGCTCTAAATGAGATTCAGGCACATAAAATACCAACACATACATACTGCTACTTACTCCATGATGATCAAGAATGCTACCAAAGACTCGCTTGCTCCTGACTTTGTGGCAAAACCAAGCCCCCTTGATAACCAGGCACTAACGCACGAACCTTTGCGTCTAATTGTGCCGCCAGAGTAGGCGCCGCAATATTATCCGAAGAATGCACAAACACACTGGGCGTCAACCCAGCAGATACCCATTGTGATAACTTAACCGCCCACTGATCTAGCCAAACATTATTTCGCGGTAAATCCGGATGACCAATAAAGCGTACGACAGGATGATTTGCCGTAGCGATAGGATGGCAAGGCACTCTTGGCTTTTTCTTCTGCGCATCAACCAGACTTTCACAATACGCCGGCGTTGAAAAAATTGGTCTCGAGTCCATCACCACACGATTTACATGTCGATTGGACAAGCTGGCTAAAAAACACGGCTCCGTTTGGCTTTTATCAAAATAAGCAAGATTACGCACCTCCACAGACAAGGGCGTAGGCAAGCTCCACATATCACACAACGCCAAAATAGTGTCTAACGCGCGCTCATCACATACCGCTGGAAACTGCAGCATAGTGGGCCCAAGCTTACTCTGCAAAGGCTGTAAAGAGCGCATAAAATCAAGCCAATCTTGTTGCACATCGCGCCAAGGACGCTCTAACAATCGATGTGTCACTGTTTGAGGCGCTTTGAAGCTAAATGTAAAGTCATCCGCAACAGACTCATACCAACGCAATAACTGAGCATCATCGACTTTAGTATAAAAAGTGCTGCCTACTTCAACCGTTGAAAACACTTGAGAATATCGGCCAATTCTCTCCCCTGTCGGTAAAGAAGCGGGATAAAGCCAATTCACCCAGGCTGGATGTTGCCATTGCGCCATGCCGTAATAAATAGTCATGCGGTTACTTGTCGATACTCAACAGTATCAATAAGATAGGTTTTCTCTCCACCGGCAAGACGAATAACCACTTCATCCCCTTCTTGTTTTTTAAGCAAAGCTCTAGCCACCGGAGAATCAATACTAATATAGTTTGGATTATGGTCCAGCTCATCTGGTCCTACAATTCGGTACTCTTTCATGTTTCCCGCTTCATCTTCCAGTGTCACCCAAGCACCAAAAAACACACGTTCCTGATCACTAGGAAAACGATCCACAACCGTACAAACGTCTAAACGCTTTTCAAGATAACGTACCCTACGATCAATTTCACGCAGCTGCTTTTTGCCATAGATGTATTCCGCATTTTCAGAACGATCACCTTGTGCGGCCGCTTCGCGAACCGTTTCAGTCACAGCAGGACGCTTTTCTTTCCATAAATATTTCAGTTCAGCAAGCAGAGCTTGAGCTCCTTCTTGAGTAATATAAGCGGATTTTGGCGGTGAAGGGGGACGATATCGACTCATTATTTGCAGCCTTATTAATTAGTAAAAAACAGCAGTGGAAACAAAAATGCCGCCAGCGGTTACTTGGCGGCATTGCGTACGTTATAGCACTCAGAAAGTAACGCTATAGAAACTTAAGATTCTTGCTTATGAACATGAACATCCATTTGTGGGTATGGAATGCCAACACCACGCTCATCAAAAGTATATTTGATTTTCTCCAGCAGGTCCGCTCGAACAGCCCAATAATCCCCGGAAGCGACCCAAGGGCGAAGGAAAAAGTTCACTGAACTATCGGCCAACTCAGACACGGCGATCAAGCATTTAGGATCTTTCAGGATACGCTCGTCGGCATTAACGATGTCTTCCATAATCTGCTTTGCCAAACGGATATCAGCGTCGTAACTGATGCCAATAACAAGATCGAGACGACGAGTCGCTTCCCGTGAAAAGTTTACAATTGAACCATCCATGATCGACGAATTAGGCATAATAATAACGCGATTATCGGGTGTTTTAAGGTAAGTATGAAACAACTCTATACGATTTACTGTTCCCATTTGACCGCCAGCATCAATAAAATCACCGGAACGGAACGGACGCAATAAAATAATGAGCACACCTGAAGCAAAGTTAGACAAAGAGCCTTGTAAAGCCAAGCCAACCGCTAAACCGGCCGCACCAAGAATGGCAATAAAAGAGGTGGTTTCAACGCCAATTTGCCCTAACGCCATCAGAGCCACACCTGCGAACATTAAGGCGTATAAAATGCTTGATGCAAACCCCGCCACAGCCTGGTCAACAGAGGCTTTAAGCAAACGATTCTCACACCAATGAGACACTTTAGCGGCCACAAATTTGCCCACAAAAAACACCACAAGACCAATTGATAGATTAATTGCCGTATCTACCAACCAAGGCATCCACTCAGATCCCTGTTCAAATAACGCCTCTAATTCATTCATAATGCTTAACCTTATGCTCTTCCATTTTTGAAATTAAACCCTTTTTCACGACAACCGTGCCAAGGGCCTCATACTAAATAGTGTGCCTTATGCTGCCACTCATCCAATAACAACTCCAGCTGCGACAACCCTCGTTTGTTAAAAGACACACAACGCTGACCATTTATCAGTTGTGTTCCTTTTATTCCAAACTCATCGATCAACAAACACTGCTCTCTTAGCTCATCAAGCGCATCATCGTCTCTGACCGTCATGCCAATAAAAGCGTGCCACTCATATTCAGGCAAAGTACCTTGTATTGCTCTTTTAAGCAAAGCCAGGCACTGCTCATGAGTTAATCTATAATAGGGTACTTTCGATTGATGACGAATAAAAAACAACACTAATACAACCAGCAACAAAAACAAGAAAACAATTGAAAACAGTAGCTGAACCCACATTATTTGAAATCATAAGCCATGAGGGATGTTTTCGCTCGCAACAAATGCTCGGCGTATTCAGTTTCATACCCGTCCATTTCAAGTCGGAATTTCATCTTCGCAGATTTAGGTAAGTTACCCCATTGCTCGTGAGTTGGAATATGCTGCGTTTTTTCAGCCACAATATAAAAAGCGGAAATATCCTCGTGTTCCGATAAATCCTCACTTAACTGGTCCAATAAATGTTTTATCCGTATGCTGGCTTCAATCCAATTCACCTCATCCGTGCCAGCCACACTGAGCAACACTCTAATGCTGTCGATTCTCTTTTGACGTTCTTCCAGAAAACGAGCTTCCCCTGCCTTTACCTTCTCCTCGCGAATTTTATTTAATTGCAGCTGATGTCGAATAAACCAAAGTGAAGCCACAATGACAACCAATGCACACAACAACATAATCAAAAAAGCAGTAAAAGACATAATCAATCCAATCAATAAATAGTAATCAAACAAAAGTCAAAACCATCACAACATGAGGGCATATTTTCTGACTATTGTCATCGCGTCCCCGTAAGCACAATCAGCCAACCTCTTGGCTCACTTTTCTCAACCTATCAAAATGAGAAGCTCTTCAAACAAATCAGGCGTCGATACCATCAACCCCTCACCGTTAACCACCTCTGGCCAAGCCGAGGTTGCTGGCAAATAATGCCCCACAGTGGCCCCTGCCTCTTCTGCTATCAAGACACCCGCTGCCATATCCCAAGGCTTCACACTTTCAAAGTAAGCATCCAAGCGCCCTGCCGCAACCCAACACAAATCCAGTGCAGCCGAGCCATTGCGTCGAACATCCTGACAATGGTGCAGAATGCGTGATACGCGCTCAATAATCGGAAGCAAGGCTGTTTTTTGATAAGGAAACCCTGTGGCCACTAACGCCTTGCGTAATTGCTGTCCACCTGAAACCGACAAAGACTGTCCATTACAAAAAGCCCCCGAGCCTTTTAAAGCCCAAAAACATTCCTCTAAAAATGGCGCATTGACAACACCCAAAATACGTTCATTGCCAACATAAAGACCAATAGAAACAGCCACATGATGATGCCCATGCGCAAAATTCACCGTACCATCAATGGGATCAATCACCCACACAGGCACCTCTTCAGCAATGGCATTCAAGTCCATATGAGGAGACGACTCCTCCGAGAGAATAGAATGCTCAGGGTAATGCTCACGAATCTGGCCACAAATAAACTGATCGACTGCGATATCCGTCGAAGTCACCAACTCATGATCCATTTTATAATCACGTACGACATTCGAATTTTTTCGCGCGTCGACCATCATAGCGCCCGCTTTTAGCGCAATATTTTTCGCAAACTCTAGCCATTCGATATGGTTATTGGACACAAGCAACTCCTAATATTTCTTACTTATGACACTAAGCCAATACAGTATTTAGCCAGTGCGAGATATCTTGTACCTGCTCAGGGCAAACTGAATGGGGCATGTCATACGTCTGGTAGGAAACAGCATACCCTTTGGACACAAGGCAGTCTCTTGCTTGAACCGCTAAAACAGGAGCGACCACTGGATCTTGCAAACCATGATGAATCATAATAGGAGTCAGGCCATTTGGACTAATACTCGCCTCCACTACCTCATCCCCCTTTACCAAGTAAGTAGACAATGCCAAAACACCAGCCAAAACATGCTGAGATTGAAGGGCAGTTTGATAAGCGATAACGCCACCTTGCGAAAAACCCGCCAAAACGATTCGATTTGGCGCAATACCTTGATCTATTTGATCCTGTATAAGCTGCTCTATTTGAGAGCGAGACTCTGCAATATTGGCCATATCCACTTTTCGCTCTAAGCTCATTTCATAGATATCGTACCAAGCTCGCATCATCATTCCTCCGTTGACAGTAACAGGTCGACGAGGCGCATGAGGGAAAACAAAACGCGCTTTTAAAGTGGGCAACAAAGATAAGGCAGGAATCAAAGACTCAAAATCATGGCCATCCGACCCCAGACCATGCAACCAAATAATAGCCGCATCAGGCTGATCGTGTGTTTCGACAAGAACAGATGGCAATAAATCAGTCATTTTTAACACTCCAAAAAAATAGGCTACCGCAATTTGCCATAGCCTATCATATTGCCATTTACCACTCGACCATCATCTGAATTTAATAAAGCGCAGAATCTAATGCTCTAAAGGAAAGCGCATCTCCACAACCTCTTGATCTTTATTCAACCGAAACAATACATCAGCCCGCTCTGGCATTACCACTAACATGTGTCGAGTTAGCCTTTCGTAATACTGCATAAAGTCCCTCAACTCATCTGATGACATCACTTTTAAGTCAATGGTATCCAATAACACACCGTGTATATCATGAAGATGACGCTCAAGCATTCGCTCTTGCTTATTTCGCCAACCATAAACGACATCATAACTGGGTGCTTGCATCCAGACCATTAAGTCTATTTTAGCAAACAGTTTTTTATAATCCTCCTTTAACAGCTGATTGACCTTGTTACGCCACAAGCAATCAGCATCCATATTCGCTTCCAGCGCATTCATTGGATGCTGTATATCGCCTCGCATCGGTGGTGCCCCCACACACCAGCCCTCAAACAAAACAACATCAACCGGACCTTTAACCTCCTGCCACAAATGTACCGGCTTACGATCATCGACCGATTTATCAAAACAAGGAAATTTCATCACCTCGCCGTCCTTCAAATGCTTCAATCTTTCAAAAAGCAATAACGCCAGATTCACATCATGCGTTCCAGGCACGCCTCGCACCGAAAACATAGAAGCCGTTTGGCTCGCAAATTTAAGCCGCTCATGACGCGCACTGTATAAATCGTCTAAACTGAGCACGATGCAATTTAAATCGAACCCTTTATTTAGTATTCGACTAATGACATTGCAAAAAGTCGTTTTACCACAGCCTTGAGCACCACCAAGCCCAACAACGAGGGGCCCACGACCCACACGAGCCTTATCATTCAGCCAACTAGCAAAAGGCAAATACAAACGATCTAACAAATCAACTAAGGACGGATCAGCATACAAACGTCCCAACGTTTGCTCCACTTCAAATCTCAGTCTCTGAGATAAAGGCCCCGGCACATTCAAGTTTGCTTTGTTCAACTTATCCTCTTGTCTAAACATAACAACCCCTCCACACTATTCATTATCTCAGTATAGTAAAGCCACAGACAGTTGGTTATTTTTCGTACAAAAGTTATTCGAAAGGCAGAAGTAACTGATGAGGCTCAAGGGGAGACAAACGATACCCAACACCAATCAAACGCACAGGACGACCACATCGAGAATAAGCCAACTCCAGCAAGGTCAAAAAAATGGACTCGGATAATGCGCTTTTAATAGGCTGCTCAATAGTCGTCTGCTTAAAGTTATCAAACTTTATTTTTAGATAATATTTACTCAACTGCGTTTCCAAACGTCGACCTGCCATGCGTCCCGCCAATTCCGCTAAAAGCGTCGGCATAACGGCTTGACAGGCCGCTAAATCCCGTAAATCAGTCGAAAATGTATGCTCCACAGAGATGCTTTTCCTCTCTCTTGACGTCATAACAGGACGATTGTCGATGCCTAGAGCAAACTGAGAGAGTCGAAACGCCATGCTGCCAAAATGCTTTTGTAACAAAGCAAAATCCAATTTTTGTAAATCGGCACAAGTAAACACGCCTAACGATGCCAATTTTTCTTGGGCCACCCGACCGATTCCCGAAATAAATTTCACTGGAATCGAGGAAACAAACTCAAACTGCTTTTCCGGTGTGACGACCGTTAAACCATCCGGCTTATCCCAATCACTGGCCACTTTAGCAATAAACTTATTAGTCGCCACTCCAGCAGAAACGGTAATACCTATTTCAGTCCATATCCTACAGCGTATTTCTGCGGCGATGCGCGTCGCACTGCCTTGAAAATCATGACTATCCGTCACATCAAGGTAAGCCTCGTCTAACGATAACGGCTCAATAATAGGTGTAAATTCTCGGAAAATAGCCTGCATTTGAGTCGATACTTCTCGGTATTTACTCATGTCGCCAGGAAGAACCAGCAAGGTAGGACACAAACGCATTGCTACGGATGTCGGCATAGCTGAACGCACGCCATAACCACGAGCCACATAATTTGCCGTTGATAAGACGCCACGGCCATTAGCCGCGCCGCCTACAGCAATAGGAAGGTCACGCAATCTAGGGTTATCACGCATCTCTATTGCCGCGTAAAAGCAATCAGCATCTATATGAATAATCTTGCGATTTAATGGCATAACACCAAAATAAGCTGTATAAAAAAACAGTATATTCCATCTTAGGCCACCATTCACCTAGCAAATAAAAATGTAAAGTTTCTTCTCGAAAAAACCGCCTCAACGTAAAATCTTCGATACAACCCAAAAAACTCAAAGAAAAAACATATTCGCTATGTAAAACATAGAAAAAAAGCATTTTTAGACAAGCAAACATGGACGCTAGAGCCTAAAATGGTTTACATTTTGTTGATCAAACTCACAATATTGAAAAGCCGACCGACATCCAAGCACACTCTGACCAATGGTGAATTGTGATACAGGGTTACTCTGCAACGATTGGATAATGAGTCATCGGTTTTTCAGCAACAGATAAAAGTCTTAATAAGGCTTACATTCAAAGGCAAAGGGCACACCATGACACAACCATTTAAAATGATTTTAATCGCCATAGGTGCAATAACGCTTGCTGGTTGTCAAAATCTTAACCAACAAACCGCAAATGGGCAGCCTTGTACGACGGTTGCGCCTTGTAATGGCAATGTTGTGGGAAACCCATCGAACCCGTACGCACAAAACGGTGCAACCAGCACCAGCAATACCGTTGTCGTGGTTAAACAAGAACCTATTATTGTCACCGCAACAGGCTACGCGGCCATGATGAGCAGTAAGCGCCTAACACAATCTCAAGCTCGCATTATGACAATGCGCAGCTCTATGCTAGACGCCTACAGAAATTTATCAGAACGGGTTTACGGTCTAAAAATCGATGGTGCAAGCTCGCTTAGCAACATGGTCATGCAAAATGATGAATTGAGAACCTATGTTGACGCCTATCTGGTCGGTGCCAAAGTCGTTTCTCAAAGAGAACATGAGGATGGCACATTTGAAACCGTAGTAGAAATGGCACTGCAAGAAAACTTTCGTCAATGCTTAAGCTCTAACAACATTCAAACTGACCCAAATTGTAAAGTTCAATCAGGGTATCAAGCCATTAATGTTCAAACGGCGACTCCAACAACCAATTTTTACAGTATTGAATAACCAATGTTCATTCTAAAACGCGTATTTATTACCGCATTTTTTCTAACTTTACCAATCGCAACCTTTGCTAGCAGCATAGACGCAGTTGGTGAAGCCATCATCTACAACAATGATATCGCTGACGCTCGCTATAGAGCCACTCAACAAGCGATCAAACAAGCGGTTTTAGAATCGGGCTCTAGAGTGAACGTAAAAGACGAGCTCTATAACGGCGAAGTCGAATCGAATTTAGAAATACGCAGCTCAGGTTATGTACAAAAAGCGCGTATTTTGTCCGAAGAACAAAATGGCGACTTCCTCAGAGTGATTGCTCGTGTCGATGTGACCGCGGATTCCCAATGCAGCACAGGTCCAACAAGGTATTATAAAAAAACCGTTGGAGTAACAGGTTTTGAGCTACAGGTTCCACAACAGGCTGTACTGGGAGAACTTAGCAATATATCGAGAGAGCTTCCTAAAAACTTAGCCGATGAAATAAACAGACAAGGCTACTTAAAAGCCTTAACTGCCACGAATATTGCCATCTATCCAGATATCATTAATGCACCGTCTTCGACAAATTATGATGGCTCACTCACTAATCTCACGCGAATCAGCGAACAACTTGGCGTTCAATATATTATTAGTGGTGTCATTAGAGACATTAGTGAGGTTTATCTTAGACACCCTAATGACAAAAATTCAAAAGAGAATTCAGAAGACATCGATAAAGAAAGGAACTTCGTGGTCGATATCTACATTTATGATGGCTTTAGCGGCGCGCTGTTGTTTGAGCACAGGTACAATGAAATCGGTAACTGGGATATATCTGACCATGCAAGAATTGGCTTTGGTAGTGCCAAATTTTGGTCTGTCCATTACGGCAAAGTAGTTCAACAAGCCTTAAAAGAAAGCGCATTAGATGCAAGCGAACAGCTTAGGTGCCAGCCTTTTATTGCTAACATTTTCCGAACAGAAGGCAATAGAATACACATTTCAGCGGGTTCAATAGCCGGTGTAAAACTGGGCGATAAATTTAATATATATCGTCGTTATGAGGTATTTAATCAGTTACAGTCTACCCAAACACAGCTGAATAATGCCAATATCAGTGTTACAATCAAGCAAGTTCAACCCAACTTCTCTGTTGGAGAACTCGTTGTTGACTCTCATATACTAAACGTGCAACAACAAGATGTCGTGATTGCTTGGTAATTTTATACAACTCTACGCCTATACACTAAATGGCGACTTTTTATTTTTAGGACAGACATAATGAATAACGAACTATTACACCACCTAGAACAACGCATTAACGAAGCGGTTGAAGAGATTGGCTCATTACGTAAACGCATTTCAGAATTGGAAATGCAAAACTACGAGCTTAGCGAAGAAAAAAGCGATATACAAAACACTCTAAATCAAACCAAAGAACAGCAATCAAACTGGGAATCCTCTCTTTCTCAGATGTTGAATCGCCTAAATCAAATGGATAATAAACAATGAGACCACTCTTACTTGCAGCTTTAGTTCTCGTCAGTGCAAACGCATCAGCAGAAGGTCAAATTGCGAGTTTAATAAATTTTGAGTCCGCCGCTGCCCGTCCAACCACACCAGATGGAGAAACAAATGTCACCTCCATTATTGGTGCCAATATGGAATATACTTTGCCTGAGAATATTTCATTTTATGGCGGATTATCGTTTGTCATCGGTGAAAAATTCGAAAACGCCATCACGCTAGGTTCTCGCTATTACAGCGCCACACCGGCATTACAAATACTACCGGGAATCCCTATGTGGTCGTTTATTGGTGGTGGTGTCTCATTCTTGGATGAAACGGTCTATTATCCAGAAGCGGGCTTTCGCATAGGTATATCAGATGTATCTCGACTCGATGTTTTTGTCAAAGTGCTCAATAGCAGCAGCGACACTTATGACAAACACGTTATGGTAGGCGCAGGGTTAACGTTTTAATTAAATAACGACAAGACCCCAAAGCAAGATGAAGCTAACACCCATTTTCGTCGCAAGTTTTGTGATCGTAACAACTTATATTTGGTGGCAAAATGATAATGACATTATCATTACGCTACCAAGCGACGACCAGCGAAAAGAGATGATTGGCACAAGCAATACCCCCAGTATTCCGCTGACTCCAATACAATATTGAGCCTTGTGTCTTTATGGAACAACTTATAGCCAAACTCGAAGCAAAAATTAACTGGCTAACTAAACAGTTAGAAAATGCAAACGAGGAAATAAAAAAACTAAAAGAACAGAACGACCTTCCCATTGAGTACAGCGCCTCAATGGATTTATTGCAACATATGGCCGATCGCTCACCTGAAGATCAATTACAGCTCTACATAGAAGACTCTCTTGATCTTTTAGGTGTTTTCTCGACCCCTGAGCAAGCAATACAGACAAATGCAGTTGAACAACAACTGAGTTTCGATTTATTGCACGAGCATGCTGATAGCAGCACCACAACCACGACAATAGAACAGATTGATTACATGACCACACAACAAACAGAGCTTAACGGCTTGCAAAAAGACGACAAACTAGTCGATAACGACACTAGCGTACAAGAAGCAAGTGACAGCACTACAGAGACAGCAACGTTGACGCCTGAGCAAAAAAAGCGCCAAAAAAATCAAAAAAACAATCGCCGTCTGATAAAAATGCTTGAAGACCGTTATCCCAAAGCGTTTGACTGGAATCAACCTAAGCCACTAAAAGTGGGCATAGACAAAGACATGATACTGGACGATGACTTCAATGCCAGCAAACAAAAACGCGCCCTAGCCGCTTATACACGCTCAGATCGCTATAAGAAGTGTCTACTGTCAGGCCAGCCTCGCGTTGATCTTGAAGGTGTTGCAGTGAATAATGAGCCTGCCCTCCCTGAATCCATGATCCTCAAGAAAGAGCAAAAAACATTCAACCGCCCCAAGACAACCGATCGCCCTAAAACAGCCAATCGTCCCAAAGCGGATCGCCCAGCTCAGCATAAAAAACCTCAATCAGCGCCAACGTCTAAGATCAAAGCATCATCCAAACCGCAGCCCGTCAAAAGCCGCGAAGATGAAGCCTATGATAATTTGTCTCCAGAAGAGCGCATGAAAGCAAAACTGGAAAAACTTTTAAATAAATAGAAAAAAGTGTTTACAGATAGAAGCGCGGCATATATTATTTGCCGCGCTGCTGTGGAGGGGTTCCCGAGTGGCCAAAGGGAGCAGATTGTAAATCTGCCACGAAAGTTTCGGTGGTTCGAATCCACCTCCCTCCACCATTAGCTCTTATCCTTATAGATCAATCGTTTATCTATACATTAAATTTTATCAAAAATTACAGCCATCAACCCAAACCTTAGCAAGACAAAATATTTACCACCATCAAACAAAACTTTGCCACTAAAAAAAACTGCAACCGCAAAACCTCATATAACTACAGACAACTCAAATCAAACACCAAGCTATCAATAAGCCACTCACAAAAAGCCAAAATCCACCTACAGACCATTTCTTCTATTTACCAATAGACCACATACCACCACAGACGCTCTCATTAGCAGATTTTTTTCAATAGAATGAATTGCGACTAAAAAATCAATCAGAAGCCACCCTCTTTGCAATTTAATCCAACCCTTCAGTGCCACCCCCACCCTACGCCCATCAACTTCCGGACGCACCTCCAGTCAATCTACCCACACGAATTCACAGACCCGAAAGAGAAGCACAACCGCGATTGAAGCAACACATGAAACAAAAGGTGAGCGTACAAACCACACCCAAGCAATACAAATAAGACTTTGATTTTTTTTAAAAAATGAAGCACTGCGAAAGCAGCAATGAAACACAGACAAGTAATTTTTAAGATAGAAGGAAATATGAGAATTTTAAAAGCGAAAGAATGGTGGGTCGTACTGGATTCGAACCAGTGACCAATTGATTAAAAGTCAACTGCTCTACCAACTGAGCTAACGACCCGCTCTATTAAGTATTCTTTATTTACTGATGGTCGGAGTAGAGGGATTCGAACCCCCGACATCCTGCTCCCAAAGCAGGCGCGCTACCAGACTGCGCTATACTCCGATGGCTCCTCGAACTGGACTCGAACCAGTGACCCAATGATTAACAGTCATTTGCTCTACCAACTGAGCTATCGAGGAATTAATCAGACTAGTATAGAATAAAAGCATTATAGGGATAGTTGGTGGGTCGTACTGGATTCGAACCAGTGACCAATTGATTAAAAGTCAACTGCTCTACCAACTGAGCTAACGACCCAACTATCAAGTAATGGGGTGGACGATGGGGCTCGAACCCACGACCGATGGAATCACAATCCATAGCTCTACCAACTGAGCTACGCCCACCATTACTAATGATGACGATAAAATTAATGGTCGGAGTAGAGGGATTCGAACCCCCGACATCCTGCTCCCAAAGCAGGCGCGCTACCAGACTGCGCTATACTCCGATGGCTCCTCGAACTGGACTCGAACCAGTGACCCAATGATTAACAGTCATTTGCTCTACCAACTGAGCTATCGAGGAACTAATTTTATCTTTGCTGCAACATACTTCCCGAAGGAAGATGGCGGAGGAGGAGAGATTCGAACTCTCGGTAGGCTACTAACCTACGCCGGTTTTCAAGACCGGTGCATTAAACCGCTCTGCCACCCCTCCGTTGCGAGCGAGGTGTATAATACTGATTTGAAATTTCAGTGCAACATTTTTTTTAAAAAAGTTTAACTTTTTTCACTTACGTAGCCTTGTTCAGGGGAAGAACGTATCCAAACGTTAGAATACCAGTAGTAATGTTGCCCTGATTCGTCCGGCATCGTGCAGTTAATACGGCCTCTACCCACGCCAAATGGCTTTTCTGCGGTAGCCACTACTTGGGAATCCGAAACCCAATCCAATGTAGCCTTGCCCTGGCCCGACACGTAACAGACCAAATCCTTGAAACGATACTGCCCTTCTTTAAAAGTTAATTGAATAGACACTGGCTGATCACTTGCATAATCCCCTCCCGTCTTCTCTGACAGTAAAGGCATCGGCTTTGCGTCTAACTTAGTTTTTAATGTCGATAAATTAGCATAGACGCCAGCAGCCGGAAAACGAGGCAAGTTTTCAAAATCAGAATCCGCACTAACAACACCAGATTGCTGCCCAAAAGCAATAATGTCTTTTTCCTTCATCATGGTGCGAATTTGACGATCTGATTCGCCATAAGGATAAGCCAGCATTTTAGGAGAATGCCCCAAATGCTTCGTCAATAAAGCTTCCACTGTGTCGACTTCCTTTTCCATGCGCGCTAGCCAATCACGATCGCTTTCACCACTCTCCTTTCTCAACATATAAGGATGGTTAACAGTATGATTAGCAAACACGCCACCGTTGGCTTGCATCTCTTTCATTTGCGCCCAAGTCAAAAAACTTGAACTGTTACGCTCCACGGGCTCTGTGTTAATAAAAACCGTAAAAGGGAAATTTCTTTCTTTTAATATTGGAAACCCTGCTTGATAGATACTTTGATACGCATCATCAAAGGTAATGGCAACGGCTTTGTCCGGCAACGACTTGTTCGCCTTTAAATCATCCAATGCAGAGCGTAGGTCAACAACCTGGAATCCTGAGCTTTTAAGGTAATCCATATGTTCCGTAAACTGCTCAGGTGTCACAGATGTTGACGCAGGCGAACTAGCGCTGACATGGTGATACTGCAAAATAGGTAGATAGTCTTGAGCTTGAGTTGCTGAAGTTGCCCCCAAAGCCGCCAATAAAATGCCGTAATGTACCTTTGACAACATATAATGTCCTCTTTGCTTAATATTTGTCCTCATTCTACGGGCGAAGCGTCAACATGACCAGCATGCAGAAAACCACAACTGTTATGCCCATTTCTCTATGTCACTGCATCTACTCACAATTAGTCTGTCCACCTACACTCAGGAGATAAGGAGTTCATAATAAAAAGGACACACTTCTCCACAAGAGGACAAAATATGAGCAAATCAGCTTTTTATCAGCATTTGGAAAATCAACTCCAAACCCTTAAGCAAGAAGGCCTTTATAAAAAAGAGCGCCCGCTTATCACGCCACAAGCCAGTCAGATTAAAACCGCGGACAACACGCCTTTAATCAATTTATGCGCTAACAATTACCTAGGGCTCGCCAACGCCACTAATGTCACAGAAGCGGCTCATGACGCTCTGGATAAATATGGCTATGGCATGGCGTCCGTGCGATTTATTTGCGGCACTCAAAACATACATACTGAGTTAGAAAAAAGCCTGAGTGACTTTTTGCAGATGGAAGACACCATTTTGTATTCATCTTGCTTCGATGCAAACGGAGGCTTGTTTGAAACCTTATTAGGAGAAGAAGACGCCGTCATCAGTGATGCACTCAATCATGCCAGCATCATTGATGGTATTCGCCTATGCAAAGCTAAGCGTTATCGCTATGCCAATAATGACATGAGCGAATTAGAAGCCAAACTACAACAAGCCGATAAAGATGGCGCAAAAACCAAACTCATCGTCACCGATGGGGTGTTTTCTATGGATGGCATCATCGCCGATTTAAAATCCATCTGTGACCTTGCCGATCAATATGATGCGCTTGTTATGGTAGACGACTCTCATGCGGTAGGCTTTTTGGGCGAAAATGGCCGTGGCAGCCATGAATACTGCGATGTGCTAGGGCGCATTGACATCATGACCGGTACTTTGGGTAAAGCGCTTGGCGGCGCCTCTGGAGGCTACACCAGCGCCTCCAAAAGTATCGTCAACTGGCTACGCCAACGATCACGCCCTTATCTATTTTCTAACTCGCTTGCACCTGTTATTACAGCCACCAGCTTGCACATTCTTCAGTCACTTAAGACCGGCGCAGCAGCCAGAGAGCAGCTCAAGCAAAATAGCCAATACTTTCGCTCTCACATGAGCGCGTTAGGCTTTGATCTTGTCGCTGGCGATCACCCTATCATTCCTGTTATTTTAGGCGACGCCAATCTCGCACAAGAAATGGCAAATGCGCTATACGAAGAAGGAATTTTTGTGACGGGTTTTGCCTATCCGGTTGTCCCGATGGGAAAAGCAAGAATTCGTACACAAATGTCCGCATCACTGACCACGGAACAGCTTGATCGCGCCATTACCGCTTTTGCGAAAATTGGCCGCGAACTGGGTATTATTGAGGGAAAATCAGAATGAAAGCACTTACAAAGTTACATGCCGAAAAAGGCATTTGGATGACAGACGTCGCCCACCCAGAATGTGGTCATAACGATGTGGTCATCAAGATACGTAAAACCGCTATTTGCGGAACTGACATGCATATCTATCAATGGGATGACTGGGCACAAAACACGATTCCAGTTCCTATGACAGTAGGACACGAGTTTGTTGGTGAAATCACCGAAATTGGTCCAGAAGTAACAGGCTTTAATATTGGCGATCGTGTCTCAGGTGAAGGTCATATCACCTGCGGACATTGCCGAAACTGTCGTGCAGGACGCCGCCATCTATGCCGTAAAACACTTGGTGTCGGTGTCAATCGCAATGGTGCATTTGCTCAATATTTGGTCATACCAGCGAGCAATGCTTTCAAAATCCCCAGCAGTATCAGCGACGACATGGCCGCTATCTTAGACCCTTTTGGCAATGCCACACACACGGCTTTGTCATTTGATTTGATTGGTGAAGACGTACTGATTACAGGTGCTGGCCCTATTGGTGCCATGGCCGCGGCAATTGCCAGGCACGTTGGTGCTCGCAATGTCGTGATAACGGACGTGAATGATTTTCGCTTAGACTTGGCCAAAAAAATGGGTGCCACCCGAACGGTGAACGTGAGCCGTGAATCACTCAAAGACGTGATGGGCGAAATAGGCATGTCTGAAGGCTTTGATGTGGGGTTAGAAATGTCCGGCAATGACATGGCTTTTCGCTCCATGCTTGAATGCATGAACCATGGTGGAAAGATTGCCATGCTTGGCATTCCCAGTAAAGACACCTTGATTGACTGGAACCAAGTCATCTTTAAGGGTCTTATCATCAAGGGCATTTACGGACGCGAAATGTACGAAACCTGGTACAAGATGATTGCTATGTTACAGTCTGGCTTAGACATCAGCCCAATCATTACCCACCGTTTTAAAGTTGATGAGTTTCAGCAAGGCTTCGACACCATGGGGTCAGGAAAATCAGGTAAAGTGATCCTAGATTGGAATTAAATCCATCTTTGTTATTGCGTCTAAAGAGTGATCGCGTTAGCGTCATTCTTTTAGACGCAACCTGAGCAATCATATGTTAGAAATAGGCACTCAAACACATCCGCTTCCCCATCAAAATGCGCTCTATATATTGCTCCATCGCAACCAAGTATTGATTGAGCCTGGTGATCAGTTTCTGATTCCATTTACCCATTTTCAGCCCAACTCAAACATGAACGCGGTTTATTGTGGCAAATGGCATGAACAAGACATTTTTGTCTGTCGCTTTGATGCCGTACCAAAAGGATTCAGTGAAATAGGTTTGCGTGAGTTGCTCTTCTTACAAGATCAACCGCACTATATTTTATTAAGTCGCGCACATCAGCTGTCTACATGGGATCGTGATCATCAGTTCTGTGGACGCTGCGGCACAGCCATGCAAGAAAAACACGCCAAAGAACACACTAAAATTTGCCCCTCTTGCAACCTACGCCATTATCCAAGAATTTCCCCCTGCGTTATTGTCTCCATCAGAAAAGCAGACCAAATCTTATTGGCTCGTGGGCCGCTGGCCCCAAAAGACAGATACAGCAATATCGCAGGCTTTGTTGAAGCAGGCGAAACCTTAGAGCAAGCCGTCGCTCGTGAGGTAAGAGAAGAAGTCGGCTTAGAAATCACCAATATACGTTATGTTGACAGCCAGCCGTGGTCTTTTCCTCATCAGCTCATGGTTGGATTTTTTGCGGATTATAAAAGTGGCGACATCGTCCCCGCACCAGGCGAAATAGAAGAAGCCAATTGGTATTCCATTGATGCCCTACCTACTATTCCAAACAATGCCACCATATCAGGGCAACTGATCAACGCGCATGTGGCACACATTAAGACTCAGCGTTCATAGCATCTAGGAGACAGGACAGTAGGTAAGCACTTACTGTCATTTGCCACTTGTTTGTCATATTTAAACGTTACTGTAGACCTTCAAACTTTATTCCTTTGGAGACATTTTCATGCGTTTACCGATTGCCTTACCATTATGCGCCACCATTGCCCTAGTTGGCGGCTGCGCCACAAATCACTCAGCTACGCCCTCTACGACGTCTTCTATCGAGCTGAGTTTTTTAGGTCGTTATGAATCTGGTGTTTTTGGTGCAAGCGCCGCTGAAATTGTGGCCTATGATGCCCAAGCTCAAGAAACCTTTGTTGTAAACGCAAACTCAGGAAAAATAGACGTTTTATCCCTAAAAAACCCAGCACTACCAAGCAAAACAACCACGCTGGATGTAAGTAAAGATGTCACCAATTTGACAGGAATTGAGCTTGGTGCTGCCAATAGCGTGAGCGTTCATAACGGCATCATGGCCGTCGCTATTGAAGCAAAAATAAAGCAAGACAGGGGATACATTGCCTTTTACAAAGTCGATGACCATAGGTTTATCACTGCGGTTCAGGTAGGCGCATTACCGGATATGGTGACCTTTACCCACGATGGGAAGCAAGTCGTAGTGGCCAATGAAGGCGAACCAAACGACGAATACACTATCGATCCAGAAGGCAGCGTTAGTATCATCACTCTTCCAAATGACATTGCTGCATTACGTCAAAAAGACGTCACAGAGGTTTCTTTCCGCGACTTCAACAATGGTGGTACACGTGCTGCAGAACGTCCCACAGGCCTTCGTATTTTTGGCCCCAATGCCAGTGTCGCTCAAGACTTAGAACCCGAATACATCACAGTCTCTGAGGACAATCGTTACGCTTTTGTGTCTCTACAAGAAAATAACGCCATTGCGAAAATCGATCTGACGAAAAAATCCGTTCAGACCATCTGGGCTTTAGGCGCAAAAGATTACAACCAAACAGGCAATGAATTGGATATAAGCGACAAAGATAAAAGCATCCAGTTAACAAATTGGCCTGTATTAGGTTTATACATGCCAGACAGTATTGCTTCATACAGTGTTTCAGGGAAAACCTACCTGGTTACCGCCAATGAAGGCGATTCAAGAGATTATAAAGGGTTCAGCGAAGAATACCGCGTCAAAGACCTTGCTGACCTAAACAGCCAACTTGCACTTACCAGCCCCCTGAAACACAGCATTGAAGGCAAATTAGAAGACGACAAAAATCTTGGTCGTATGAAAATAACCAGCACCTTAGGCGCTAAAGACTGTGAATTAGTCAAAGGGGCACCGACTAACTGCACCTTTACTCAACTGTATGGATACGGTGCACGTTCATTCTCCATCTGGAGCGGCGAAACAGGCGAACAAGTTTTTGATAGTGGTAGTGATTTTGAACGCATTACCGCAGAGCAATTAGGTGAAAAAGGCTTTAACACGTCAAATGACAATAATAAAAGCGACGATCGCAGTGACGATAAAGGACCAGAACCAGAGGCACTCACTCTCGGTCAAATCAATGGTCGTACTTATGCGTTCATTGGGCTAGAACGTGTTGGAGGTATTATGGTTTATGACATCACAACACCGATGAAAAGCCAATTTGTTCAATACCTAACAAGCCGTAACTTTGATGCCAAAGTGGATACCTCCGCGGCGGGAGACCTTGGCCCAGAAGGCATGAAATTTGTACCTAAAGAAGACAGTCCGACAGGTCAGGCACTCTTAATTGTCGGCAATGAAGTCAGTGGAACCACTTCCGTTTACGGTATTTCATCTAAAAAATAACCCTTTATTCCTCCCTTCTAGCCCCCTCCTTGGGGGCTTTTTGATGCCAGTCTACCAACAAATTCCACTGGGGTTTCCCAGCCACTTTCTCTATACTAGGCGCCCCCTTTAACCCTGTTTAATGAGAGCAATGTGGAAGATTTACTGCATTCAATAGAACAAAAAGTAAAACCATTAATCGGTTTAGGCAAAGTCGCAAACTACATCCCCGCGCTAGCGAATGTTGATCCCAATCAATTTGGTATTGCCATCTACAGTAATAATGGCGAGCTTTACCATGCAGGCCAAGCCTATACTGACTTCTCTATCCAGAGTATTTCCAAAGTCTTTAGCTTGACCCTTGCCATCAAACATTACGGCGAAGACATGTGGAAACGCGTTGGACGCGAGCCCTCGGGCAATCCGTTTAACTCTTTAGTGCAATTAGAATACGAAGTCGGCGTGCCCCGTAACCCCTTCATTAATGCGGGGGCACTGGTAATCTGTGATATGAATCACTCTCGTTTTGCATCGCCCCATTACGCTATGCGCGAATTTATCCGCCGCTTGGCGAATAATCCAGAGTTGCGCTCAGATAAAGTAGTGTCCGATTCAGAATACGAATTTCGCTCTCGCAACGCTTCAATGGCGTATCTTATGAAAGCGTTTGGCAACTTCAACAATGACGTCGAGGCGGTGTTACACAGCTACTTTGATAACTGTGCCATGCGCATGAGCTGCGTCGACCTTGCTAAAGCCTTTAGCTTTTTAGCCAATAAGGGATATTGTCGACATTCAGGCGAGCAGATACTCAGCCCCAGAGAAACCATGCAGGTAAATGGATTGCTCGCCACAAGCGGCCTATACGACGAAGCAGGAAACTTTGCTTATCGCGTCGGCTTACCAGGTAAAAGTGGTGTGGGTGGCGGTATCATCGCCATTGTTCCCAATCGCTTTTCCGTTTGCGTCTGGTCACCTGAATTGAATAAATCCGGGAATTCTCTTGCCGGCATGGCGGCTCTCGAAGCCTTATCCGAAAGCATTGGCTGGTCCGTGTTTGGTTAAGCTTAACCGTTAGAAACAGAAAAGGGCTTCACGAGAAGCCCTATTTATTGATTTATGCCCTAAGAGTCAATGATGTGCGCCAAGCGCATCAGCTCATCGTTCAGTCGGTTATTACCTTATAGCACGGCACATACGCACTGCCCGGCAGCTTCATGCGTTGCTGACGAACAAAGGCTTGTAACAAAGCGTCTAATTTCGCCAACAACGCTTTATCGCCATGAATCTCAAATGGCCCAAACTCTTTGATGTAAGCCACGCCTTGGGCTTTTACGTTGCCTGCGACGATGGATGAGAAGGCACGACGCAAATCCGCCGCCAACAAATGCGTTTCTTGATTGAAGTGCAGGTTTAAACCACGCACATTGTCATGAGTTGGCTCAAACGGGTGTTGAAACTCCTCTGGAATATGCAATTTCCAATTGTAGTAAAACGCGTCTTGATGGGCTTTACGATATTGACGCACATCTTCCATTCCTTGTTTGATAGTTCGCGCTACCGCCACTTCATCTTCAATAATAATGCGGTACTTATTTTGCGCTTCTGCACCAAGCACATCCCCAATAAAGGCGTGAATTTGCTCGAAATACTCCGCGCTTTCTTTTGGACCGGTAAACACCAAAGGAAATGGCACATCGGCATTTTTAGGATGCAACAAAATACCTAAGATATACAAAATTTCTTCGGCTGTACCGGCACCACCCGGGAACACTACAATACCATGGCCCGCACGCACAAAAGCTTCAAGACGCTTCTCGATATCTGGCATGATGACCAGCTGATTAACGATCGGGTTCGGTGACTCTGCCGCAATAATACCAGGCTCAGTTAAACCTAAATAAACACCATTTTTGATCCGTTGTTTGGCGTGAGCGATGGCTGCGCCTTTCATAGGCCCCTTCATCGCCCCAGGCCCACAACCAGTACAAATATTAAGCTCACGCAACCCCAATTCATGGCCAACGCGCTTAGTATAATCGTATTCATGACGTGCAATAGAGTGGCCGCCCCAACAGACAATCATGTCGGGATTTTGAATACGGCGGAAGACATTCGCATTACGCAACAACTCGAATACGACGTTGGTCAATTTCTCTGAGCTAGCATTCTCTAATCCGCGAGCCAGCAGATACTCGTGCTGAGTAAAAATAATATCGCGTAATACGCTAAACAACATTTCACGCACACTGCTGATCATCTTTCCATCGACAAAAGCGCTACTTGGTGCATTTTTAAGTTGCAACTTCACACCGCGCTCTTGCTGCACAATGCGAATTTCAAAGTCTTTAAACTCTTCCATGGCCGCTTGTGGGTCATCTGAATCGCTGCCACAGTTCAAAATCGCCAAAGCGCAACGGTGAAATAAATCATGAAGTGGGCCAGATTCTTCTGACAGACGAGATATTTCATTTTGAGATAACATCTCTAACGCACCCTTTGGTGCGACTAACGCATCAACGCGATCCTCATACTGCATGATCGCCCTCCTTACTTCTGGGTTATTGTCTTTAAATATACATTATCTTGCATACAAACATAGTGGTCGTGCATCGGCTTTTAATCAAGGCTTAACAGTCAAGTTGTTTAAAGTAGTCAGAACAAAATCAATTATTTAACGCGTAGTTGCTGATAATAAAGAGACTTCATTTCAATTAAACGACTGTAAGTTCGACGAAACTCAAATAATAAAGAACCGTTTAAGTACAAGTTATCGAGCGCGATATCGGCATTCAGTAGCAGCACCACTTGATGATCATAACATTCATCCACCAAACTGATGAAACGTCTCACCGCGTCATCGTTTACTCCTAAAGACACCTCTCGCTCACCTGTTTGCCCTGAACCAATCGCGCCGTCCTCTGTGCCCCGCGCCTTAATGTGTTCATACGGCTCACTGCTTAACTCAGGAATGCCCGTCACCATGATAAATGGAAAACGACTCGCCAATTCAATGTAATCCATCGATGATCTCGGACTATTACAGAGTGTCTGAAAATCAAACCACGCAATGTTGTCCGCTGACTTGAGGACCACAATGGCTCGACGGCAAATCTGCAACGGCTGTTGGGCAATATTACCCTTCGCCAGCTGTTTGAAAAGAACTGACATATTTTGCTCATGCTTGATAAAAAAAATCGCTGAACTACCGGTATGGCGCAACCTATGATCTTCTTTGCCACCTAAATGAACAGTCTTCACTTTTTGCTGTAACAAGTGAATGGTTGGCGCAAAACGTGCTCTTTGTAACTGATTTTGAAAGAGATTTTCTACCGCAATATTCGACGTTGCCACCAGCACCACACCTTCGTCAAATAAAGCGTCGACCAAACCACCCAGCAACATAGCATCGCCAATATCTGAAACAAAAAACTCATCAAAACACAGCACACGACACTCTGATGCCAATCGTTTAGCAATGCCTTTTAACGGATTTTTTTGACCAAAGGCAAGATTCAACTCTCGATGCAAACGCGCCATAAAATGATGGAAATGCAGTCTCAACCCCACACCATCGGGCAAACAGCCATAAAACAAATCCATCAGAAAGGTCTTACCACGCCCCACATCGCCCCAGAGATAAACGCCTTGTATTGATTCTATCCCTTGACGCGCTGCAGACCCCACCATGAGCGACTGATAAACCCGCTCTAGCTCCTCTAATGCCAGCTGCTGACTGGCGTCGAAAGACACTTCACACCGATCAAGCTTGTCTTGGTAAGACAACAAAGGTGACATCAAAATCTTACACCCTTGCCACACGCAAACGCGCTACTGGACGCTCATCAATCAAAATATGAATTAATGCTGTGATCAAAGCAATAATACAGGCTGCCCACCAAACAACATCGTAAGAACCGGTTTTGTCGTATAGATAACCGCCCAACCACACGCCGCTAAACGAGCCAAGTTGGTGACCTAAAAACACAATGCCGTACAACAAGCCCATGTAACGTAGGCCAAACATTTGCGCGACTAATCCCGATGTCGGTGGTACCGTCGCCAACCAAAGCAAACCAGTGACTATAGAAAACACATAGACCGACATATCGGTCATCGGTAATGTCATAAATAAGGCAATCGACAAGGCTCGCAGCGCGTAGATGATAGTAAGTAATTTTTTCTTCGAATACTTCCCTGCCCAACTGCCAGACAATAAACAGCCAAAAATATTAAACAAGCCAATCAACGCCAAACTTGCTACAGCAATATCTGGGGAAAAACCTTGGTCAGACAAAAACGCAGGCATGTGAACTGTGATAAAGGCTAATTGAAAACCGCAAACAAAAAAGCCAACGACCAAGAGCCAGTAATGAGAATACACACTGGCTTCGCGCAATGCTTCTTTCATGGTTTGCGCTACGTCTGTCGTTGACGATTCTGCATTTTTAGCATCTTTTTCATGGCGAAACGGGCTCGATAACAACACCATCATCAGGGCACACACGGCCATCAACATCAAGGCATTACTCCAGCCATAGGAAGCAATAAAATCTTGTGCGATGGGTACAACCAACAACTGACCAGCAGAGCCTGCAGCGCTACCTAATCCCAAAGCAAAAGAACGTTTTTCAGGCGACACCATACGCGCCATTGCTGGCAAAACCACCCCAAAGCCTGTCGCTGCGATACCCATGCCCATCAGTACGCCTGCGCCCATATTGAGCCCTAACACGCCATCAGCACCAGCGGTTACATACAAACCCAATGCATATAACGCCGCCCCAATAAACAAGGTTTTCAAGGTACCGTAACGATCAGCAAACGCACCAGCAATAGGCTGAAATAACCCCCAACAAAGATTCTGTAAAGCCAAAGCAAAGGCAAACACTTCTCGTCCGTAGCCAAACTCTTGGGAAATGGGCGCCATAAAAAAGCCCATTGATGAGCGTAAACCAAAATTTAACGCCAGCAAGAGGCAGATAAGACCAATAGAAACACTGAGCAACTTCACAGGGCGCGACATGGATTGCTTTCCTTACTAAGACAGATCAAAGAATAATGACTTTCATAGTATTCATGACAAGCTCATAAGTCGAGCAGCAAACTTAGCTCTATTTAAACCCACTAAATCTACTGTCTAAAGTTACTGTAATGATGGTGTCATAGGCTTCATTTCAAGTTAGTTGCCGCTTTTTTGTATACTGGTTTCGTCTTTGAGCTGAATACTATTTACGTAGAGCAGGTAAAAGCAGGCCATCAATCATCACAGTCAAAAACTGTTCATCGAATGGTTTACGCTGAATTAAAGCCCGATAAGCGGCCATTGAAGGGATCAATTGGGATGCGGCATGGATATCAGTACTGTCGGATATTTCCCCACCGGTCAAGTACTCGCTGTATCAACAGACGTTTTATATCAGTCCAAGGCTCGATAATGGCAGCATTGCCCTTATTACCTAGTAAAACCTAAGAGCTAAAAATACCCAGCAATATCATTGTTGGGCATTTAAGTTTTGTAGGTTCGTTATCGAAATACCTAATCCAAAGGACGATAAAAACCAGTCACTCTGTCGCTAAAGGTCAATGTCTCTACCAAGGCTTTTAGCTTTGCTTGTGTTAGCCCAGTAGCAAGCTGATCCATATCACTAAGATAGCGCGCATCACCGTATAAGGTTTCACTCAATTCCAGTCGGTGTGCCAAGGTGCCATCGAAATCCCTTTCTAGGCGGTTTTGCTCAACATCAGCAAATGCACCTTGTATTTCATCGACCCATGCTGCTGTGACCATCTCGGGCAATTCCGATAATGCTTTATGAGTCATAACGGCCAAATCATTTACTCGCTCAGGAGCACTGGAGTATTGAATACTCAACTCAGCACGATGAGTGTCTTTGTTTAACTCTAATCCCACCCTGACACTGTAAACACCTTGGGCTTCACTGCGTAGACGCTGTTTTAATTCTGCTTCTAGTCGCTCGCCTAAATACGTCAATTGCAGAGCCGCAATGGGTGACCAAGGCATGGATTGGTAAGCATACATGCGATATTCCGCCTTTGGCTCAGTATTCAACGCCATGTCTACCACTGACTCACCAGGCAACTGCAACACTGGTAACGTCTCATAATCGACAGCACGGTAAGCGGACGTATCACGAGGAATCGTGGCAAGATATTTTGCTGCCAGTTCAGTCATATCTGCTTCGGGCATACGGGACACAATAAAATAATGCACTGGCAAAGCAACTTGCTTCTCTCGAGTACGCTCTAATACCTCTAACGATAACGACGTTAAATCATGAAGACTTGGTGACACCTCTTTTTGTCCAAATCGTGCTTGTGCCAAACGCTTTGTAAACACTTCAATAGGACGAACCACATCAATGTTCAGACTTCTTTTCAGACTGTCCATCACACTCTCATAGACCGTCGTATCAATTTTTGGCGTAACTTGATTTATACGATAGACAGCCAATAATTTTTCAAAGGCTTCGTCGTCTGTGGTACCTCGGTACGTCAGGCTTTGTGCTTTTTGTTTCGTCGATAGAAACGCTTTTTGATCGCGACGCCATTGAGCATATTCTTCATCACTCCAACCATAAATGCCCGTTGCATCAGACAGTTGCACGGCAATTTGTTCTGCCCATGTTGAACCTTGTGTAAGGTTGTAACCAGCCGCTGACAACGCCGTAAAATAACTTTTACTGTCCTCCTCAGATGCTTCAATTTGATAACGCCCCGCTAACGCAGTGGGGTCTAACAACGTCAGTTGATCACCATTGGATAAAGACCAATTGGAAATCCCTAATTCCGCCTCTCTTGAGATCAAAGACAACGAACCAGATTGAGTGACGACAGGCAGCGTTTTTTTGGCCACCACTTTTTCTTTCTCCAACGGAGCAAGGCTCTGCTTATTGATAGTGTCAAAAATCGCCTCAACTGACTCCACAGAGCCTATATCAACACTTTTTCCACCAACGGCTTGCGTATACAGAATACGATCCGGAGCCGACAACCACTGATGTAAACGCGCATTAACATCATAAAGAGAAATACTCTTTACTAGGCGCAAAAGTCGATCATTGCTTTGTACAGGATCTTGTAGTTTTTTGTCTGAGGTCACCGCATCCACCATTTTAACAGACCAAATAGTGCCACGATTTTTTGCCGCATCTTTATTGGCTTCTGCAGTATCAACGACTTTTTTATAAACCTTATCAAAGTCTTGTTGATAAAACCCATGCGCTTTAATCCGCTCTAGTTCTTGAATTAACGTTTCTAAGCCTAGCGAGTGGTAACCTTCATCAACATTCACCGAAAATCCTAAAATCGCGACGTTAGGAGAGACCGTACCTTTGGTACTCGATAAAGCACGAACATGCTCTGGTAAGACGTCTCTTTGGCGTCGAATTTGTTCGGTCAACAAGTTGCGCGTCATATAATCAATCAAACCGTCACGTCGACCTTCATCCGTATCAAAAGACTCACTGTCAAAACGGTATAAGAAAGCCACTTGATTAATTTTACTTCCAACATCACGCAACTGACCTATTTTAAGAAGGTTATCTAAGACGGGATCTTTTGGATGTCGTTTAGGCAGTATCCGCCTAGGTTCTGCACTGAAAATGTTTTTAATGTGTTCTTCAAGCACACGACTGTCCATGGGCGCGTAGATCACCAACGCCATGTTATTTGGCGCATACCAATCTTGATAAAAAGATTGAAGTTGCTCCGCAGGTGTATTTTGAATCGTTTCCTGTGTGCCAATAACAGGGCGCTCTGGATACAATGAACCAACCCGTAACAAGGCTTTTTTCTCATCATTCACACGCGCTCGATGACTCAATTTTCCACGCCACTCTTCTTGAATAATCAAGCGCTCTTTCTCTAGCGATGCCGCTCGGATATCCGCATGGAAAACCATTTGTTGATACACCTCCAAAACCCTGTGGAGCCGCTCTGGTGTGGTGTTACGCAAATTCACCATATAACGCGTATTTTCACTGTTCGTCATAGCATTAAAGTCACGCCCTTGCTTCAGCCCCATCTCTAGCAAGGCTTGCCGAGTACCATTCGGTAATCCTGCGCTTTCATGGAACACCATATGCTCTACCATATGTGCCACACCGAGCTGATTTTCTTTTTCATCGATCGCACCAGAAAGCACCACTAAATTCGCCAAAGTCAGACCTTCTGGCGCGTCTTTTTCCTGTCTTGAGTCAAATAAATAATAGCGAAAGCCATTATCTAACATGCCGTGGACAACGCGCTTGTCCCAAGGTAACCCTTCATCACTTGCTTGCACTTGAGCAGCAAAAACGCACAAGCAAGCCAGCCTAATCACCCGTAAAACATTCTGAAGAAAAAACATAAAACCGCTCATAGAGAAAAAATTAGATAACAGCCATAAACAAATGCTCGACTGAGCATTTGTTTATCAACAGGACAGGAGATAAGAGAAACATCGGCTTAGAAACGCATACCGACTTCCATAGAAATTTTTCGACCCGAGGTGTAAGACTGGGTCGCTGTAGAAGACGTGGAAGTTGTTGTCGATACAACATCATCGAATAAGTTGGTGACTTTCAATTGCACATAGCCTTCACTTTTTGCAAATAAAGGCGGTGTCCACTGTATTTGAGTATCAACCGTGACTAGATCATCAAAATCTTTGTCCTCATAAACAGCATATGCTATACCATTAGCATCTGTATAATCCTCTCCGCTATCTTGAGCTACGGTTCCGCCACTTTTCACATTCACAAAATTACTCCAGAGAATATGCCATGTAGGGATATGGGTAGCGGAGCTTAATTTAATAGTAAATGGAATCGCGTAATCCCATGCTGGGAGGTTCTCATAAGCCGTGACTTGTCCATCATAATAAACAGGATCTTCTTCTGTTGTTTCATCATAAGCATCAGAGCTTTGTGAGTTAGATGTACTTTCTTGCCAGCCAATTGAGAAAGCCAATTTAGTTTGAGTGCCTAATAAATTGAAAGGATCATGTTGCTCAAACTCTAGTGACACATCATTTGTTGAGCTACTGCCAGTATTCTCATAAAAATATTGACCGTTTTCATCTCGATCACGATGAACACCATCGCGGCTTTCCCTATTAACCAGTTTCAACGCGGCATCAAATGGTCCCATTCTTTGCATCCAGCCAAGCATTAACTCATCAGAATAGGGTGTCTTTAAGTCAAAATCTTTTAACGAAGTATCAGTGTATCGTGTTACTTGACTTACCGATCCATCAGTATTGTATGTTGTTCGAGTTTTCCAAGAGGCAAGTGTTTGATTAATTTCGTATTTCAAAAAATTACGGCCATAATAACGACTTGCACCAGCAATTAAACGGGTATTATCGTCTCCGAATACATCCCATTCAACTTTCGCTCGTGGCGCAATATTAGTATTACCCAGTAATGTCTCTTTGTCTGCGCGAACGCCAACAGTCGTGGTCCAATTCCCTAATGCAATTTCATCTTGTATAAATAAAGCATAACTATCATAATCTTTTTCAAGTTTTCCAGCTTTCGTCTCTGTCACCCTCCAAAGATAATCTGTACTAGCATCACCAGTACAGTTTGTTGGGGTACAGCGGTAAATATTATTCGTAATATCACCATCCACACTATAAAAAGAGTTTGTGTATTTTAGTTCTGCTCCCAAGGTCACTGAGTGTCTGGTTGAGCCAATCGAAAAAGCGTCATGAAGCCATTTTGAACCTAAAGTGTATCTATCCTGCTGCTGAGTAATATCACCATATCCCCCAGAATAGGCTTTAGTACGAGGATCATAAGTATATGTACTTGATTCGCTATCTAACGCATCGATAGATCGATCAAAACCACCCGTTATAGATAATAAACTGCTATCAAAGTGATAATTAGCTTCCATTGAAACACCATACGCTTCATGAGAACGTTCAAATGGTGCTGTATAGGATGTAGAGGTTATACCTGTATAATAACGATTTGAGTATTTAAAATTGAGACCTAAGTCAAGACGATCTGATACCTTGGAATCAATACGTCCCATAATGTTATCTACGGTATCATCATAATAAACATCTTTCTCTTCTCTTGTGCTTAAGTCTACATAGTTTTGCTTAAATTTCGAGGTTTTACGGGAGAAAGTAACAGAGCTTCCAATATTATCTGTCAGTGACTTGAGAGCCGTAATTGAATAGTTCTGTTTCTTATAATCCGGTGTATAAGAACCATCTGAAACACCACTGTCTGCATAATCCTCAACAAGAGATTCGTCGACATGAAATTTTTCCCAAGAGTCCTGAGTAAGACCATATTTTATAAAAAGCTCATCTTCGCCAGCGTATTTTTTTAACTTGGCGTCCACAACTCCACCAGTAAAACCACCGTATTCCACAGGCACATTACTGTCATATACCTTCACTTCGCCTAACGCGTCAGCATCAACATAATAACTTTGTGGAGACCCACCAGATAATGTCGATAAGCTTGCAGGATTAATAGGGTTTGTATACGTATCGCCACTACCACTCGAACCTGGATCAAAATCACTGGATGTATCCACACCATCGATCATAAAGGCATTTTGATAATAATCTTGACCATGAATAGAAATTTCATCTGGGCGAAGACTCGCACTGCTTGCTGAACTGCTACTTGAACGACTGTAATTAACCGCTGTGTTGGTACGCAGTAAATCGGTTAAATTTCCACCTTCGGTCGGCATGGCTTCAATTTCTTCTGAGCCAATTACTTGCACGCCCACCTCTTTCTGGGTCTTCATTTCTCTCACCATCAAAGGCGACAGATTAACGCCATCATCCGTCTGCGTTACCGTGTCGGCATCAACTAACACAATGCTGTTTCCATCTCCTCTTTGATAAGACAACCCCGTCCCTACAAGCAATAGCTCCAGCGCCTGTTCTGTGGAGTATTCGCCTTCAAAGCCTAATGTGCGTTTATCATTTAAGAGTTGCGCGCTACCACCCACAAATAGACCGGAGGTTGCCGCAAAAGCATTAACCGCTTTAGACAAGGATCCAGCATTGATCTTGTAATAGCGCATCTCTGCCGACACAGATTGCGCATAGACAACAGATACTGGTAACAAAGAAAAACCACTCACTAACGCGATCTGCAGTGCTAATAATCTTGGCGTTGCACGACGCGTAATAGACTGTATGGCAGGATGAGATGACATAAAAACTCCGTAATAGTAATGCTTATTACTACTATTACCGAATGAGAAGGACAAAAGGGGACAACAAAAATAAAGATTTTTACATTAATATTGAACAACACCGCTTTATGGCAAATTAAGCCGCCGAAACACTCACCCACCAAGGCAGCGTTTTTTGTACACGAAGAGGAAAGGTACTTTCTAACATGCCAAATATCACATCAATATTATGAATAGGATAGGTTCCAACCACTCGCCAGTCAGCCACCGCTGGATCGACATTAATGTAGCCATTGCGATAACGGTTCAGTTCATTGACAAAATCGGATAAAGGCATGTCCTCTACTACCAACAAACCTTTTACCCAAGATTCATATAACGCTAAAGCGGGCACCACATCACCAAAAGATTCTGTATTAAAAGTGACTGACTCACCAGCGTTAACAGATTTCGTGGCACTGTCGTTTAGAGCAACAGACACAGCGCCCTTATAGACAGCTAAAATTGCCTGTTGATTGGGTAAATAGCGTAAACAAAAGCGTACATTTCTCGTACGCGGCCGAACAATAGCTTGCTCACAAGACAGAGTAAAAGGTCGACTGTCCTGATTATCGAGATCAACAAAAGTTTCCCCCGAAACCAAGGATAAATGCCGAACCGCAGCCGTATAATAAGGTGCCATCGCACTGTTGGTGTTTAGCCAAACATTGGAACCATCATCCAAAGAAAAGGAAGAAACCTCACCCACTGAAGTATGAAAATCAGTACGCCACGCTGCCACCATTGAAGGCAAAGCGGTCTTTTCCCAGCTCAACCACCCTAATGAGGCCAGACCAGCCAGACCTAATGCCCCTTTCAGCAACTGACGTCGACCAACAGCATGAGTCCTTTCTAATACATAACCCGCTGATTGTTGTGATGTGTTGTCTTGAAAAGAAGAAAACATAACGCTGACAGACTCTACTTGCTGCCAAGCTTTACGGTGTCTTTCGTCTTCACTCAACCATTGCTGCCAAGCCGCTTTGTCGATATCAGAAACGGGTGTGTCTGATAATACAGCGAACCACTCAGAAGCGGCCTCTAGATGGGCATAAGTCACAGATTGGGAAGACGTCATAATATCTACAAAGACAAATCAGATTTAAGTAAAACACAGTGTAACATAGCTTGTGCCATATAACGTTTTACCATACGTTCCGATACAGATAAACGCTGAGCAATATCCAAATAGGTTAAACCATGCAACTGAGATAAAATAAGCGTATTCGCCACTTTTTTGGGCATTTTTGCAATCATCATATCCAGTTCGCAAATCAACTCAATCATCGCAGCAGAATGCTCTGCAGAAGGGTAAAATTCTTCCTCACAGTGACTTAATGACTCTAACCAAGCCTGCTCTATCTGCTTACGACGCCACTGATCAATATATAACCCCTTGGCGACAGTGCTTAAAAAAGCCCTAGCCTCTCCCATGTTAGAGAAATATTTTGGCTTTTTCAGCAGTCGAACAAAGGTATCTTGGGCAATATCAGCCGCCAATTCATGGCAGCCTAAACGTTTACGGATCCATCCTGTTAACCACGAACTATGTTCCGCATAAAGTTCACCAACATTTTGGGGAACTGGGTGCTCAGGCGTCATTGATCCAGTAAACCTCTTTCAAAAAATAAGAGGCCAAAATACACTTAATGAGAACGAATATCAACAAATAGTGCAAATTTTAGGCACTTAACTAATGCTTCTTAGTCACATAAGCAGCAGTTAAGCGCACAAATCACTTACAGAGCATCACAAGGTGGTAAAAGCGCCACCTTTTTCTAAAGCTCTTTGGTAAGCGGGCACCGCTTCGACTTGCTTAATAAAACGAGCGATATTGGGAAATTTAGCCAAATCCATACGCGTACTTGAAGCTTGCAATGGAAAACTCATCTGAATATCAGCAGCCGTTAACGTCTCACCCACCAACCAAGTATGTTCACCTAAGGTCTTTTCGATAAAAAGCAGTTGCGGCTGAATACGTGGCATAATGAATTTTTCTTGGATTTTCCCCGTTAATGCCTTTGCGATCGGTTTTACAAAAAAAGGCATTGGGCTTTGCGGGACCTTCATCATGACCAACTTCATCACCAGCAGTGGCATCAATGATCCTTCCGCGAAGTGTAGCCAATAACGATAATCCAATAATGCCTGACCATCCATTGGCCTTAAACGCTTTTCGACATCGTATTTATCTAATAAATATTCAATGATCGCCCCTGACTCAGCCACCGTTAACTCGCCATCACTAATCACTGGAGACTTACCGAGAGGATGTATTTTTTTTAACGATTCTGGCGCTGACGCTGTGTCTGGATCGCGCTTATATTCCACAATGTCATACTCTAAACCAAGCTCTTCCAGCAACCATAAGATACGTTGAGACCTTGAGTTTTCTAAATGATGTACTGTAATCATATCGCCTCCTTTGCTATTAATAATAAATGTGACTTACTCAAAAGCCGCTTCCGACTCTCTCATACGCAGAAAAATGCTAATTAGATGACCTCCTCACGATGGCATTAGTGTTATAGAATACACTTTACATTCAAATCAAACATCGACCTTACAGACAAAAGGACTGGCATGAGCCAAATAACATCACTAGAGCAACTAGAGGCTCTATACGATCAGCCTCATCCGTTGGCGGTAAATAAAGAAATCACCGAGCTAGAACAACACGCCATTACCTTTATAAAAAACAGCCCCTTTGTTCTGATTTCTACGGCCGATAGAAACGGCTTTGCGGACATATCCCCCCGCGGTGGAGAGGCAGGATTTGTTAAAGTATTGGACTCAAAAACATTGGCTTTCGCAGACTCTGCAGGCAATAACCGTTTGGATAGTCTGAAAAACCTAGTGACTCAACCTGAAATTGGTTTGCTGTTTATGATTCCAGGTATTGGTGAAGTTGTCCGCGCCAAAGGCATGGCCAGTTTGCATCGTGATGAGGATCTTCTATCGCTCTTTAGCGCCCCTAAACCACCAAAATTAGTCGTAAAAATTCATCTTGAAAAAATACTATTCCATTGCCCAAAAGCCATCGCTATTGCGAAGTTATGGAATGTAGAAAGCCACGTAGACCGTGCCTTCCTTCCCTCTTTATTGCGTATTATTCAAGATCAAACTGGCGAGTGATCATCAACAATCTTGCTGAAAACAGACGTTTATCGACGCCTAGGCAATAGAAGAACGTTTTGGACAGCTATTGCATTCCGCTTGAAGTAACTCAACCAGTAATCTCGTCGCGGGACCTGTGCGCTCACCTTTACCAAAAATAGCATAAAGGTGGAAGTTACGCTCACTGCCAGAAACCAGATTCAGCTTTTGTAACTTACCACTGTCCAATTCATCATGTATGTCTGCCTTAGGCAACCAAGCGAAACCAATGCCACTAGTCACAATTTCTAAAGCGGATTGCACACTGGATACGGTCCAACGTCGATCAGTACCCAGCCAGCCAGCGTCCATGGACGTTTCCACTGCAGAGTCTCGAATGACCAGCTGCAATTCTCGGCTTAGTCTTTCGTTGTCTATTAGCCCCTCTTCTTGAAATAAAGGGTGCTGAGGAGAAGCAACCGCCAGCAACTCAACCTCAACAATAGGATCCGCAAGATAACCTTTTGGTACGATCGCACTTAATACAAGATCGGGCCTACCTTGCTTTAATGCTTCTAAACCACCACTTAGTACCACTTCTTTCAATTGCACTTGCGTGCCTTTACTTTGTGGCTCAAATGATTTTAGCGCTCGAAGTAAGGCAGGCGTGGGAAACGTTTGATCAACAACCAGCTCTAATTCAGGCTCCCAACCCTGCCCTAAGGTATGCGCAAGCTCTTCTAAATCAACCGCTTCCTTTAAAAGATGACGTGAACGGCGCAGTAGTACTTCCCCCCGCTCTGTCAACTTTGCCTTACGGCCCTCTATAATTAACAGAGGATAACCTAACTGTTCTTGAAGTTTAGCAACTGTATAGCTCACTGATGATTGGCTCTTATGAAGCGCTTCTGCCGCTTGGGCAAAACCGCCTTTATCAACAACAGATTGCAGCACTCGCCATTGTTCTAGGGTGACTCTTGGGGCTTTCAAGATAATTCTCGTACTAAAATAGGTGGATAATTAATGTATCGTATTTTTCGATACATATCTCCAAAAAATGTCGCTTTTTAATCAAATAATTTGGTTATAAGATACCATTATTATCAATTAACAAACCCTATTGGCTCAATGATGGAGATTCTTATATGACTACTTTACTACGTATTGATTCTAGTGCTTCTGGCGAAAACTCTAAATCTCGTCAATTAGCAAACGAATTTGTTGCAAAATGGTTGGAGAAAAACCCTGAAGGTAAAGTCGTTGCTCGCGATGTCACAGCGAACCCTCTACCACATTTTACTGGTGAAACATTAGGTGCACTTTTTACGCCTGAAGAGAACCGTTCTGAAGAGCAAAAAGCCATTGTTGCGATTGGCGACGAACTGATTGCGGAACTAGAAGCCGCAGATGTGGTTATCGTCTCTGCTCCAATGTACAACTTCGGCATTCCTTCTACCTTAAAGTCTTACTTTGACTATATTGCTCGTGCAGGTCGTACCTTTAAATACACAGAAACGGGCCCTGTTGGCTTGGTAAACAAAGATGCTTACATCTTTGCTGCAAGCGGTAGCTTCTTAGCCGGTGCTCCAGTTGATCACCAAGTGCCACACATCCAAACATTCTTAGGCTTCATCGGCTTAAATGTAAAAGACACTTTTATCGCTGGCGGTCAAGCAATGGGCGCACCTGGCGAAGAAGCGTTCAATGAAGCAAAAGCACAAATTGCAGTAGCAGTTTAAGATTCGTTGTTATTCATTTTACGTTATGCGTTATGCGTTATGCGTTATGCGTTATCCTAAAACCGATTAGAACATTCTAATCGGTTTTTGTTTTTTTAACATAGATTGATCAAAGGCCATTTGCCTTTAATGCAATACGTTTGCGTTGTACGTCTACCTCAAGCACCGTCACATTGACAACTTGCCCTACTCGCACGAAATCTCTTGGATCTTTCACAAAACGATCTGCCAATTGCGATATATGAATCAAGCCATCCTGATGCACTCCAAGATCCACAAACGCCCCAAAAGCCGCTACGTTTGTCACAACCCCCTCCAACGTCATACCTTCCTGTACGTCTTCAAGCTTTTGTACACTATTATCAAAAGACGCATAACGAAACTCTGGTCGTGGATCTCGCCCTGGTTTTGCCAACTCATTAAGGATATCTGAATAAGTAAAGTCTCCCGCTTGAGAAAAACTTGGCGCTAATGACTTCAACTGCTGCAAAGCACTATTATTATTCAGCAAATCCTGCGCCTTTAACTTCAATTGCGTCGCCATTTTCTGCACTAAAGGATAGGATTCAGGATGCACACCTGATTGATCCAATGCTTCCTTACCGTTTAGTATTCTTAAAAAACCAGCACACTGTTCAAAACATTTTTCACCAATGCCTTTTATCTTCAACAATTCAGTCCGAGATTCAATACGTCCTTTCTGCTGCCGATAATCGACAATATTTTGCGCCAATCGGGTTGTCAAACCAGACACATAGGACAATAAAGAAACAGACGCTAGATTAATATCAACGCCCACTCGATTAACACAATCTTCAACCACATTAGCAAGTGATTTAGACAATTGGGACACCTTCACATCGTGTTGATACTGACCCACTCCAATGGCCTGTGGATCGATTTTGACTAACTCAGCAAGCGGGTCTTGAAAACGACGGGCAATAGAAACCGCGCCTCGAATAGTGACATCAAGGTCTGGAAATTCTTCTATGGCTATTGGTGAAGCAGAATACACAGACGCCCCTGCTTCACTAACAACAACAGCACGGCAATCTAAGCTCGATTCATTGATCAGCGTTTTAATCAGCGCCTCAGTTTCCCGCGAAGCCGTTCCGTTACCAATTGCGATCCAGCCTATACGATGTTGATGTATTAGCTTAGACAGTATGGCATTCGCTTCTTGCGCACGGTTCTGTGGCCCATGGGGATAAATAACACCATGATCTAACAATGACCCCTGCTCATTAATCACTGCCAACTTAACCCCATTACGAAAGCCAGGATCAACGCCTAATACCCGATGCGCGCCAGCCGGTGCGGCCATCAATAAATCCTGAAGATTGTTAGCAAAAACCTGAATAGCCCCCTCCTCAGCGCGCTCTTTCAATTGTGCCAAAATATCTGCTTCTAATTTAGGCAGAAGTTTATTTTCCCAAGCCGTGTTTAAATAACGCCACTGCAGAGGCGTCATTCTTTGGGTCTGCGTAGCCTTATCATCAAGTAATTGATTAAGGTGAGGGAAAATGAGTCTATCTGGATAACCCGTTGTATTCTTTAAAGACACACTGAGTTTAAGAATCGCCTCCTTTTTGCCTCGAAAAAGAGCTAATAATCGATGTGAAGGCACTTTATTGATCGCTTCTTGATAGTCAAAGTAATCTCTAAATTTCTCACCTTGCTCTTTTTTTCCACGTAAAACACGGCTGGTTAAAATACCGTCATTCAGGAGCTCAACTCGTCCTTTCTTTAGAATTTCACTGTCATTCGCAATCGCTTCATTCAATATTTCCGCCACGCCTTCTAACGCAGACTCCGCCGACAAGCAAATGCCATTTTGCTGGCACCAAGCAGAAACAGCAGAGTGACTGTCTGCATGACGCCCAACCCAGATAAGAGCAGCCAAGGGCTCAAGCCCTTGCTCTTTCGCTTCATCCGCTTTCGTTTTGCGTGTTTTTTTGTACGGCGAATACAGATCTTCAAGTTCATTTTTAGACGTCGCCTGACGAAGCTTATTGAGCACAGCCGCTGACACTGCTGGGTCTTGTGATAATATTGCGAGAATGCTCTCTTGGCGTTTTTTAAATTCCACTAGATATTGCCATCTATCATAGAAGGAACGTAAGTCTATATCACTCATGCCACCCGTACTTTCTTTTCGATATCGAGCAACGAAAGGGACGGTAGCCCCTTCTTCAAATAATTGAATAATATTATCACTGTATTTTTTTAATATAGAAAACTCTGAACTTAAGTTATCTGATATAGAATTCATGCATTACCCTATTGTTTACACTTTTCTAACGATTACAAAGCATTATTTGATTAGCATGTTAGAGTATTTTTTATTAAAATCCACAACTCATACTTGAAATAGTATAAAATCACACCACACTGTATTAACGAACCATTCAAGATTTTAAAAAGGTTTACGTAAATATTGAGTTAGCATTATAAGATAAAGTTCATTTTCATCTCTGATTTAGATTCACAGTCAGACTAAAAAGAGAGTTTCTCTATCTTAGAAGACTTTAGATTTATCAATTTTTAACACGCCACTGGGTGTAAAAGACGGATCTATTTTTCAGTGCAGGACCAACCAGTTATTAACAGACAACCAGTTCTTAACAGATAAATAGGGGACACTAATGAGTTTATTACTAGAATTAGCAAGCAACAAAGCAAAAGCACGCGCAGCTGCCAAAGAGTTAACCGTTGCTCAATTGGAAAATCTAATTGCAGGCTTCAACAACGCACTTGAAAAAGTCAAAGAAGAAGAAGCCGCTCGCGAAGCTGAGCAAGCAATGAAATCGGCTCGTGCTGAAGAGATCGCTACTCTAATCGCAAAAAGCGGTCTAACCATGGAAGAAATCGCATTGCTGACAGCGCCAAAAGCAGGCGCAACAAAAGGCAAAACAGTTGAACCAAAATATCGTTTAACCGTTGATGGCGAAGTTCATGAATGGACTGGCCGTGGCCGTACTCCTAAAGTATTCCAAGAGTACTTTGATGCTGGCAACAGCCGTGAAAGCGTAGAAATTAAATAATATTCTGATTCAGGAATATAGTAATAAAAAAGCGACGTGAGTCGCTTTTTTATTATCTGAACAGTATTAAATCCCTGCTCAGTCACTTTTTTTGGTGTAAATCAAATCCCAAACACCATGACCCAAACGCTCGCCACGCTGCTCAAATTTGGTTAGAGGCCGCCATTCTGGACGAGGATGATACAGGCCCTTCCCTGCCGCGTTCTCATACTGCGCCTGCTCTTCCATTACCTCTATCATATGCTCTGCATAAGGCTGCCAATCTGTTGCCATATGGAAGTGACCACCTGTTTTCAGCACATTAGCCACCTGTTGCGCAAACAAAGGTTGAACAATACGACGCTTGTTGTGTTTCTTTTTATGCCAAGGATCAGGAAAAAACAATTGAAAAACACTGGCAGCTTTTTGCGGCAAGCAATTCGCCATCACTTCTATAGCGTCATCACAATATACGCGTAAATTAGTAATACCTTGCTCTTTTGCCAGCATCATCAATTTGGCCACACCAGGAGGATGAACTTCAATACCGATAAAATCTTTTTCAGGGGCCTTTTTAGCCATTTCAGCAAGGGAAGACCCCATACCAAAACCGACTTCAATAATAACATCGGACTCACGGCCAAACACCGTCGCGTAATCCACTCGACCATCAGCAAGATTCAAACCGTATACGGCCCAATTTGCTTCATAATTCTTTTGTTGACCTTCCGTCATTCGTCCACCGCGTACAACGAAGCTACGGATGGTACGTTTATAAAACGGTTCTTGAGTCTCTGTATCGTGTTCTTGCATGGTTTCGTATCGCTTAATTCTACTATGTGACAAGCCAACATAGGCCATTCTATCAGCCTAAATCGATCATTAATTCGGCACGCATACTACCCGAAAAACCCTGCGCTGTCCTGCTTTGTTCTCCCTTTTCGAAAGTACTCAGCACACAGACTGACTTACTTATTTGCCCCTAGACGCCATAAACGAAATGCCAAAAAGCACCACGCCAGCATATAACATAAACCACCTAAAGGCGTGATCGCACCTAAAAATCGATAACCCGTTAATGCCATAACGTATAAGCTGCCAGCAAATAAAATATTACCAACAAAAAAGAGACATAAAATAGGCTTTCTAGAAGGCAAAGAAAAAAACAAAGTAGAAACAATCAACCCAGACAATGCATGATACATCAGATATTGACTGCCGGTTTGCCACCAGCTGAGTGCTTTCATATCAAGTAGATCGGCAAGGGCATGAGCCCCAAATGCACCAGCAGCGACGGAAATAGCCGCTTGAGCAGCGAACAAAGCCGCCCAAATTGATCGCTCTCTTGGACGAGATAATGAAAGTGGATCAAAAGATTGAGACATGAACTATTCCAATACGTTTAAATAACCATTACTTCCGATTGCGTAATAACGATTACCTGGAGCAAAAGACAAGGCCAACACACTCGCCCCAGCGGGACGACCTTTGGGTAAATAAATACGCCATTCTTTTTGTATTGCACCAGTACTGACTTGAACAAGGGACACGGTACTATTCACACCACCCACTAGAATAAATCGGTTATCTTGTGAAAATACAGCTTGGCTCAAGGTCACGTTACGATACTGTAATGCCCCAGTATCGATATTAGTCAATTCTTTGCCATCACGCGTAGACCAAATCTTTGCGTTACCAAGCTGGGCAGCACCAAAGGCATATTTCCCGTCACTTGATAATGCGACACTGGCAATGTCATTACTTAATGTCCACTGGTGTATTTTTTCACCGGTTTGCAAATTCCATAAAATGACATTGGACAAATCATCACCAGTGATTCCAATGCTGCCATCAGACATGACGTCCACAGCTCGAACCGTTGCCCCTGTTCTTAAGGTTTGCTTTATACCACCGTTTTTAATATCAAAAAAACGCGCGGTCTGATCATTCAAACCAATAAGAGCATTGTTGCCATTTTGAGTCAGTTTTAAGGACTGAATATCACCGGGCGTCGACCAAAAGCCTTCAGACATACCCGTTGTGGTATTCCAAAGCACTAATGTGCGAGCGCCACCTGTTGCCGCATAAAGACCGCTAGGATCAATATCAACACCTACTATAGATGAAAATTCACCTGCAGCATGATTCCAGTTAAAACGTCGCTCATTAACAGCATTTACCCAATAACTGCCACCATGCTGCACGGAACCAATTAACGCAGAGGAACCGTCATCACTCAGCCCAGCAGAATACAACCCCTGCTCAGCGTATTTTGCTGTGCGAATAGGCGCTTCAGCAGAGCAAGACAGCAAGGCAACAGAGCTAAAAGCAATTAGACCAAGCTCAAGCGCTTTTTTCGCTATGTGCTTCATGTAATTCCTTAATCAATTGATCTTCGTATTGGAATCGTTCGGCTATCACAAGAATCAAGGCTTTCAATGAAAACGGCAAGGCTTCAAGCTGAGAATTGCAATGCTCTTTGGTGTCATACTTATCGTTAAATTCAATCGCGACCTCGGTTGAAGCATCGATTTTTGGCAACAACTTGCGCAACAAAACCAAGGCACTGTCGTCGTGAAACTCTTTGGCTTCCAACGCGAGCTGCTCGTAAACCGTAAAATGTCCAACGGAAACATAATCCACTAGCATCTCGCAAAGGGACTGAATCTTAGGCGTATCTGTCGGGGTAAACTCACCACGATCACGTAAATAGATACACAACTCGATAAGCTGACGACGCTGCTCAAGCCAACGGTCAATAATATCGTGAACACCGCCCCATCGTTCTTGGGCTGTTTTACAACCTTCTAACATATACAGACTCCATCACGCGTTTATTATAATTTACCTTCGTTTCAAGCATATTCCGATCTGTTAGCCCCTGCAAGACAATCACCTGAGGGGTTTTGTAACGGTTTACTAGAAAGATGTTTTTTTACCCGCTCGCAGCGCAATAATAATATTCACCGTCGCCATGGCAATAAAAGCAAGCAATGTCCATCCCGGAATACTAATGCCAAACAAAGTCCAATGAACTTCACCACACTCCCCTGTCCCCATGATCATAGCCTGCATAATTTCCTGCCATGGAAATACCTCAAACATATAACTCAACCCTGGTAAACAAGCCGGCAAATCATCCGCAGGCAGACTTTGCAAATACAAATGACGAATCGCTAAAGCTGCCCCGATCAAAGATAAAATGATTACAATCCAAGCACAGATTTTGCGAACTTTGATGCTCTCGGTTAATGCCGATAACAAAGACATAACACCGACACAGAAAAAGGCAATTCTTTGCAACATACAAAGAGGACAAGGCTCCAATCCCATTTGATATTCCATATAAAAAGCCACCGCCAAAAGAGCGAAGGCGACAAACGCCACCAAACCATGAAAGCGACGAGCAGACAACAAGCCAACCATATACAAAGACTCCTAAATAAACGAAAGAAAATTAACCCAGCCAAACAATAAACTGACGACAGCAGAAAATAAGAAAGTACAAAATTACTACTGACAGCAAGCTTTAATGGCAGTTAGTATACTGCCTATTAGAATGAATACGAGAATCTAACATGTCATTGATGATGTCCCTGCTTAATAAACATGGTCTTTTTACTTTTCTTTTACTGTGCGGGCTTTCTAGTATGGTCAGTCATGCTGAAGAAGCTGCCCCCTCCGCCTATGTCGAGTTAAAGCCAGATTTTGTGGTTAATCATCTAGCCGATGACGCTCGACTAAAATACATAAAAACCAGCATTAGCATTCGAACAGACGTCAACTCAAAAGACTTAATAGAGCACAACATGCCGTTGATCAGAGATGCACTTGTCATGTTTCTGAGCTCACGCACTACAGAACAAGTCACCGGTGCCATAGCACGGGAAAAAACGCGTGAAGAAGCGGCTATTGCGGTCAATGATGCCCTACAGAAAGAAACCAACCTATCTCCCGTCAAAGACATTTTATTCGCCAGCTTTGTCACCCAATAAAAACGCGGTGTCTGGTCAGCAATAAAGTTTACTAACAAAAATGCCCCTTGTTAATTCTCATAACAAGGGGCATTTTGTGACAGCTTACAGCGATGGTCGAGAAAAAAGTCCAAACAAATATCGCTTATTAAAGCTCTTTAATATCATCAGGATCAACGTAACCTGACAATTTATCCGTTGCTTCATTGTTAAAGAACTTTTCCATCTGTTCCATTATGTATTTGCGAGATTCTGGTTGCATCAAGTTCAACTGCTTTTCATTAATCATCATAGTTTGCAGTTGCTGCCATTCTTGCCAAGCCTGCTTGGAGACATTTTGTAGAATCTCTTGGCCTTTTGCTCCCGGCAATGGAGCACGATCTAAGGCTGCCATTTCTTTCTGAAATTTTTTACAAAAAACCGTGTTCGCCATAAAACTCTCTCGTCATCATAAAATTACAGTCTAAATAGTGGCGTCAATACCGCAAAATTCAAGGTGAGCATGACTTTTCACTCCCAGAATCCATAACTGCGCACGAGTCCAATTAGAACAAACACAATAATCAACATAAAAATCGAAGGCCGTTTGTATTTCAACCAAATAAACCCTATGGCGACACAAGCGATATCCCATACGCTCACAATACTGGATGTAGCAATAGGGTGATACAAAGCCGCAATGAGTATTCCGACCACAGCGGCATTTAAACTCGCCACCAGACGTTGGCACACGACATTTTCGGACAAACCTTGCCAGATATTTTGCGCGCACAGCATCAGAAGCAAACCCGATAAAAAAACACCCAAGGTTGCAACACCGGCCCACAGCCAGACATTTGCGCCTTGTGGTGCCGCAGAAGCACCAAGAAAGCTTGCCATAGTAAACATAGGGCCAGGAACCGCTTGTGCTGCGGCATAACCTACTAACAAGTTAGCATCAGAGACACGATCAGAAACAAACGCCGACAACATAGGCAACACGACATGCCCACCACCAAAGACCAGCACCCCTGCTTGATAGAACTCAGCGAACACACCTCCCAATCCAGTGTCGAAAACAAAACTCGCCAAAAACAACGCCACAGCAAGACCTAATAAACACCACGCAAAGCGTACTTTAGGCAAAGGGTCATGAGTATTCGACGTCGACGCTGGTATAAAGAAGCCGACAAAAGCCGCGACAACTAACACCACAAGACTGGCAAAACCAAATGGCACGAATATTAAAAAAACGGCACTTAATAGAGCCATACACGCCATCGCTTTGCGCTGACAAAAAGATCGCCACATACTCACACAGGCATCAGCAACCACGACAACAGCCAATAATTTTAACGCCTGAACAACACCATCGAAAAACACATTCCCCAGCCATTGTTGACCAAATTGAGCCAAAACGACCATCACCACAAAAGACGGTAACGTAAAAGCCACAAAGGCCGCGATGGCCCCCAATAAACCGGCACGATGATACCCCAACGCGAACCCCACCTGACTCGAACCAGGCCCTGGTACAATCTGACTTAGCGCAACCCATTGAGCATATTGCGCATCACTTGCCCATTGCTTGCGCTTAATAAACGTCTGATTAAAGTAACCAAGATGGGCAGCAGGTCCGCCAAAGCTGGTACAACCTAACCATAAAAACGAGACAAAAACGTCAACCACACGTTTCAAATCCAAACCGTTTTTCTCGGTATTCATGCAAGGATCCAAATCAGTTAATGTGTTCCAAAATACGTCGTACTGGCGCCGGCAATCCCTGTGACAGAGCCTCCTCTTGACTGAACCATTGGTATTTATCGCCCTCAGTCACCCATTGTGTATCCGCAATCTGAATACAACTTGGTGAGATATCCAAATGGTAATGGCTAAACGTATGTCTAAAAGGTGACAAAGGCATGACAGTTTTCACTTGTGTCGCAAAACGTTGCTCAATATGCAATACAATAGACTCTTGCGATGCCAATTCTGGCAAGCTCCACAGCCCGCCCCAAATCCCTGTCGAAGGACGTTTCTCCAATAAAAGTTGACCTTGTTGATTCACCAACACCAGCAGCTGAATTTGCTTTTCTGGCTTCGCGGCTTTCTTCGGTTTGCGAATGGGGAATTGCGTAGGGTCCAAGGTCAAGCGCGCTTGGCAGTCACTTTCTAAAGGGCAAAGCAAACATTGTGGTTTGGAACGAGTGCAAAGCGTTGCACCTAAATCCATCATGGCTTGCGTATAATCACCACAACGCTCACTTGGCATATAATGTTCCGCTAAATCCCACATGGCGGTTTCGGTTTTTTTATCGCCTGGCCACGTCGGTACCGCATGAAAGCGCGCCAACACTCGCTTAACATTGCCATCTAGAATCGCCGCTTGAACACCACGAGAGATAGAAAGAATCGCCGCCGCGGTTGAACGCCCAATCCCAGGCAACTCACAGACACCTTCTACCGTTTGTGGAAATTCACTATCAAATTCATCCACCAGCATTTTTGCCGCTTTGTGCATATTACGCGCCCGAGCGTAATAGCCTAAACCACTCCAGTGAGCAAGAACGTCATCTTGTTCAGCGGCAGCCAATGCTTCAACCGTTGGGAACGACGTCATGAACTTGTGGTAATAAGGAATCACCGTTGTCACTTGCGTTTGCTGCAACATGATTTCAGAAATCCAAACTCGATAGGGCGTTTTATTCTCTTGCCAAGGCAAACTTTTACGCCCGTGCTCATCAAACCACGCAAGGACACGGGGCGCAAAATTCTTAACTGGTTGCATTTATTTCTCACGTTTACAGCATATTCAACAGAGACTAAAACAAACTCTTTAGTTTCTCTTTTAATTTTTCTTTTGCTCTTTCTTCTTCCGCTTGGCGTTTTTCTTCAAACTCAGCCTTTAATCGCGCTTTTTCATCATCCACTTTGTTTTTTAAACGTTCTTTTTCAGCTTCGGCTTTTTCTTTTAAACGGGCCTTTTCTTCAGCCGCTTTTTCAGCCAACTCCGCTTTTGCTAAATCCGCAAACAACTGACCAAAACCTTTTATATCGGGGCGGCATAAACCTGCTGGATCGTCGCTAAATTGGCCTTTACACACAATAGGAAACGCCAGTTGAGTAACTTTCTCATTCACTTGGCAAGCCTGATCTAAGGTGCTACCAGCAATCGCGACGTTCGCCTGATAATCCAAGGATGAATTAGGCAATGATACAACCCCATTACCCGTCACTTGCACACCCGCCGAACTTATTTTCAACCCTGGCGTCGACACCTGCCCGTCAACAATACGCGCTGGAAAACGCATGGTTTCAAACGGGGTATCGGGACCAAACTTTTGTTCATCAATTTTATCCTTACGGATGGTAGCAATGCCCTCACAAACCGTCTTTGTTAAGTTTGTGCCCACTAACGCACCCTTTTTAATGTCGATTAATAAATCCCCTTGTAGAGACGACATTAAACTGTCTATACGATTGCCCTTAGCACCTAACTCTCCATTCAAATAGGTCGCACCCGCTATTTTGTCCATATCCATGAAATCAACCAATAATGGCTGGATTTGCACGCCCTCAATAGAGGGGACAATGTCGATTGAAGGCACGCGTCCTCGCACATCTAAATTCATTGTGGATGACATGCTGCCCTTATACAAAGACGCTTTCAAGGGTGATACTCTCACTAGTCCATTCGCTTGCGTGGAGTCGAGTTCGATCTTATCTATTTTTAATTTTTTAAACGTTATATTTTCAAACACTAAGCCGACATGACCGTTCAAGCCACGAATCAACTCAACCGGAATCAAGTCACTGTCATCTGCCGGAATATCCTTAGCGACCATTTCTGGTGATGTTTCTTTTCCCTTGCCATCAGTAGGCTCAACCGGCGTAGGAAGATAACGATCAAGATTTAAGTTTGCGCCAGCGGCACTCACATCCCAACGTAGTGGAGACAAAGCTACCACAGCATTGGCCTCTATCTTGGTGTCATCTAACACAATAGAGATAGGTTGGGCGGTAATAGAAGACGAACTACCTTCAAAAATAATCTCGGCTCGCGCTTTCGTCAGGGCAGTATCATCAGACATCTCTGGCAATGGTAATTTCAAACGCGTCATAAGATAGCGAGGATTAAACTCACCTACCGACAAAACCGCAGAAAACTGAGGATCACTCAGCACCTGATAGGCTTGAACTTTAGCATCAACATTCACCCCTAAAACACTTAGCGCAACGCCTTCAGCCAATACATTCTCTTGGGGTAAATCAAGCTCCACATTCACCGCACTTACCTTGGCACTCATAGGGCTGGTTGGTAAATTGTCACCTTCTAGGTCTGCTGACAAAACCAGTGAATCCAGTGATAAGGATTCTCGCTCTGGAAACACCGTCAGGTTAGCGTTTAACGTGGCTTTTGCTTTAACAGGCGACTGACCTTGTAAGTCACTTTGCGTCACCGCAATGTCCATTACCATTGGCCATGCTTTATCCCATTGCACGTCGTTTAATTGAACATTTAAGACCGCATTAATAAGCTGTTTCGTTTGTTCGTCACGATATAAGATTTGCGCGTTTTCAATGCGTAATTCGTCCAATTGAATATCAGGGATTTTAAAAGACTCACTAGGACCATTCGCCTGAGTGACCACCTTTGCCGATGTCTGAGCCGTAGAATCATCCTTCGAGGTTGCAACAGTAGAGGACTCTAATTGCCAGTTACCTTGGCCCTGCGCATCTTTGTTTAGACGGGCCTTTAAATTGACGAGGTTAACTTTATTCACCTGAATTTTTCGCTCAAGCAAAGGTAAAATCGCCACACCAAACTCAGCGCGATCAAATTGCACTATCTCTGGATCATCACCAAGAGCAACGCCGATGTTTTCTAATTCAAGGCCAAGCCAAGGGAAAAAAGACCAGCTGATGTCTCCATCTAATCGCAAACTGACATTGGCTTTTTCTAAAGCAACACTTTTAAGCTCATCTTTAAAATCATTGGGATTGACGAACAACATAACGTACGCCAACAGAAGAGCCATAATGGCCAATAATCCCACTACGAACAATGACAGTCGCTTTATCCAAACCATGACAGATTCCTTTAAAGTATAAATACGTTTAGCCTATATAAGCCGCTCACTCAAATGCACACTTAGCGGTGAATTAATTCGCTTATCATAACACTCGAAATCAATGTTTATCGATGCAATAGCGATAACTCATCAAAAAACACCCAGACAAAGCATAGAAGCTAAAGAGTCCACGTTCTATAATGGGCCACTTATGTCATGCTCTTAATTACACAAAAAAAGTGGCGACCCTTCGTCACAATCACGGTGGAGAAACCAATCAATGTCCGATCGCATTGCCAGTGTCGAGCGTAACACGCTTGAAACTCAGATAAAGGTGTCGATTAACTTAGACGGTACCGGTAAATTCAACTGCTTCACAGGCGTTCCTTTCCTTGACCACATGCTTGAACAAGTAGCACGTCATGGCCTGATTGACCTAGACATTCATGCCGTTGGTGACCTTCACATTGACGCTCACCATACAGTGGAAGATTTAGGCATCACATTAGGACAAGCATTTGACATCGCGGTAGGCGATAAAAAAGGCATCAAACGTTACGGTCATGCTTACGTTCCACTAGACGAAGCTCTCTCACGCGTAGTCATCGATTTCTCTGGTCGCCCAGGTCTAGAAATGCACGTACCGTTTACGCGTGGATCTGTCGGTGGTTTTGATGTGGATTTGTTCTCTGAGTTCTTCCATGGTTTTATCAACCATGCCAAAGTCACGCTTCACCTAGACAACCTACGCGGCAAAAACACTCACCACCAAGCAGAAACCATTTTTAAAGCGTTTGGTCGTGCTTTACGCATGGCATTAGAAGTGGATGAGCGTATGGCAGGTCAAATGCCATCGACTAAGGGTTGTTTGTAGGACGTTGTTAGTATGAACGATATGAAAAAATCTACCGTCGCGGTCATCGATTATGGCATGGGTAACCTTCACTCCGTTGCCAAAGCTCTTGAGCACGTAGCGGATGAACACACCTCGGTCATTGTCACCAGCGATCCTGCCGTGATTGATGCAGCAGATCGTGTATTACTACCAGGCGTTGGTGCGATTCGTGATTGCATTGGCGAAATGTACAATGCAGGCCTAGTACCAAGCATTCGCAAAGCCATGGCAGAAAAACCTTTTCTCGCTATTTGTGTCGGCATCCAATCATTGATGTCACACAGTGAAGAAAACGGCGGTGTCGATTGTTTAAACCACTTCAAAGGCAACGCCCTATTCTTTGGTGAAAACCACAAAGATCATAACGGCGGTAAATTGAAAGTGCCGCACATGGGCTGGAATCAAGTTAAGCACACCATTAACCACCCTCTTTGGGCCGACATTCCGGACAGTGCGCGCTTTTACTTTGTACACAGCTTTTATGTGGTCCCAGAGAACAAAAACGAAGTGGCAGGTACCTGTGACTACGGTTTGGAGTTTTGTGTTGCCCTTGCCCGTGACAATGTGTTCGCTGTTCAGTTTCACCCTGAAAAAAGCCATAAAGATGGTTTGCAGCTTTATAAAAACTTCCTTAACTGGGATGGCAAGCCATAACAGCAAGCTTAAGTTTGTACAGATAGCAGTACTTTAGATTTTAGGAGCGCCATTTATGGGCTTAGCAAAACGTATTATTCCTTGTCTTGATGTGGACAACGGCCGCGTTGTAAAAGGCGTTCAGTTCGTCGATATTCGTGACGCTGGGGACCCAGTTGAAGTGGCGAAGCGTTACAACGAACAAGGCGCCGATGAGATCACTTTTTTAGACATCACCGCCAGTTCAGAAGATCGTGAAACCACGGTTCATATGGTGGAAGCCATTGCCAGCCAAGTGTTTATTCCTCTAACGGTTGGCGGTGGCATTCGCACCTGCGAAGACATTCGTCGCATGCTGAATGCAGGCGCAGACAAAGTCGGTATTAATACCGCTGCCGTCTTTAACCCTGAATTTGTCCGCGAAGCCGCACAGCGCTTTGGCTCTCAGTGTATCGTAGTCGCCATTGATGCCAAAAAAGTCAGCGCTGAGGGCGAACCCGATAAATGGGAAATCTTTACTCATGGCGGTCGAAAACCCACTGGCTTAGATGCGGTTGAGTGGGCGAAAAAAATGGTGGAATACGGTGCGGGTGAAATCTTGCTGACCAGTATGGACCGTGACGGCACGAAAAATGGTTTTGATTTAGGTATTACACGTGCGATTAGCGAAGCGGTTCATGTGCCTGTTATCGCCTCTGGCGGTGTGGGTAATTTGGATCACCTAGTGGATGGCGTAATCGAAGGCAAAGCCGATGCCGTGTTAGCCGCGAGTATTTTCCATTTTGGCGAATACAGCATTCAACAGGCTAAGCAGCGCATGACAGACGCTGGTATAGAAATGCGCTTGTAAAAAAACAGACGACATAAGAAGCACAGCCGTTTTCAATAACGGAAGTGCTTCTATGGTCAACAGCGCACTCTTTATTAAAAGTGCTCACCGTTCTCATAATAATCTTTCCCTTGTAAATCATGAAACAGCACGGTGATATCTTGTCCACTGTCCACTAAGGGCCTAACCAGTTCCTCAATAATGAGAGCGACCTTACGCTTCACCTCGTCCCCGCGGTCAAACCAAAAGACATCAAAAAAAGGATACGCAGGAGAAGCGCCGCCTACTGCTAAAAAAGTCGTCGCTTGATATTCAAGGGTGAAGTGTGAATTAGGCGTGTCCGTAATTTCTGCTAAATTCTCGACCAAAATATCGGCAATGGATTCTAATTCATCAAACGCCAAGCCGCGTACACGTAAATGAGGCATAACCATCCTTACTTCTAAGATAATAATTTACTCGAAAGGGAAACGAGTTGTTACTCGCTGTCCACATAGTCAAAAGAGTGAGTTTCTATCACCGCGCCATCCTTAACCACATCCACACTCCACTTGCCGTCAAACCCTGGCATTAAGCGTTTACTTGACCATACTCGCCAACGATCTCCACCAATATCAAACGCGACATCAGCCTGCTCTTGATCATCCAGCTTCCAACGATGAATCACTTGGCTACCTTCCATGTCACGTAAATCCGTGAAGAAATACACTCGTTGTATCTCACCGTATTCTACTTTTACCACGGGACCAATGTCATCGATTGGTTCACGATCGACTACATCCGTCGAAAATTGCGCACGGGCAACCGTGCCTTCCGCCCACGCTGGTAATATCGTTGCAAACGATAAAATACCAGCCAAAACCACTCTAGTTAGCGTTTGCCACATATTGAAATCCTATAGTCTTGTTATTTAAATCACCTTTAAGCAATCTATTCTATGAAAACCCAGTAATAAAGTTAGCTCAAAAATATGTAAAAGAAACGAGAGTTTTGTGTCATTTTGCCACACTCTCGTTGCTTTTTTAAATGACAGCCCATTGATAACGAGGTGCAGCTTATTTTCCTTGGCGATCTGCCAACGGCGTCGAAAAGGTATATTCCATATCCCAAGGAAAACGAATCCAAGTATCTTGACTGACTTCCGTAATAAAAGTGTCCACCAAAGGCTTGCCTGCCGGTTTGGCGTAAATCGTCGCAAAATGGGCTTTTGGCAGCATTTCACGTACTTTCGCAGCCGTTCGCCCCGTATCGACTAGATCATCAACCAAAATAAAACCTTCGCCGTCGCCTTCCACACCTTTTAATACATTAAGCTCGCCTTGTTTCATGGCGGCATCCCCTTTCTCATCCGCACCATAACTGACAATACAAATAGTATCGATCAGACGAATGTCCATTTCGCGACATAGGATCGCCGCTGGTACCAAGCCACCACGGGTAATCGCAATAATTCCCTTCCATGGCCCTTGCTCTAACAACCGCCAAGACAACGCACGAGCATTTCTATGTAACTCTTCCCAAGACACTGGAAAATCTTTTGAATAAGGGGTCATCTTCAAAGCTCCTACGCTTTTATCGTTCATTTTATCTACTGTGCAGGGTGACAAATGAGTCACAAGACAAGCAGACACTCGGTGGAATAGGCCAGATTAGGATTTTAGCGGTAGAGGCAGTCCTGCCGCAACAAAAGTTACCCGATCGGTCAGTTTAGCCAGTGCTTGATTCATAGAACCTGCCTCATCACCAAATCGCCGAGCTAAGGCGTTCATTGGCATAATCCCCAATCCCACCTCACTGGAAACCAGAACGAGATCCCCTTGAAAACACGCTACCGCTGTCAAAAGTGCGTGTTTTTCTTCTGCCAGTCGAGTCTCATCTTCTAAGCACAATAAATTCGTCAACCACAGAGTAAGACATTCGACGATCACCGCATGATCCGGTGAATTAAAGGCATTCAGAACACTGGCTAAGGCCAATGGCTCTTCGATTAATTGCCATTTTTTAGGACGATTTTCTTTGTGCAGACGAATCCGGTTCGCCATCTCGTCGTCCCACACTTGCGAGGTAGCCACATAACACACAGCTTTGCCGCCAGCAGCGACTTGCTCTTGGGCAAAAGCACTTTTGCCACTTCTCACCCCACCGAGAACAAGATGTTTCATGCAAGCTCGCCCCTTGAATAGCCCTGCGTTTGACCTCCTGCCGTCTTTAATAGTCGAATCAGCGCACTGTTTAAAGCATCCATTTCATGCAAAGCGGGTAACGCCACACGAATCCAGCCGTCACCTAAACGGGTATGAATGCCCACCTGATGCAACATAGTAAAGACTTGTTCTGCGTATGCCTGACTCTCTAGAAACCAAGTCGTAAACAAGGCATTGCACACGCTGTCTTGCGAATCAAAAATGGTATTCAATTTTGGCATAATCCGCTCGACAAACGCCGCTTGTCGTACCCCTATATGTTGCAAAGCCTGAGCTTGCCACGCCTTATCGGCAAACGCCAAACACACCAAATGCAAGCTGGGCGTAGCGACAGGCCATGGCCCCAATAAATTTTTCAGCGCCGCCTGCCATTTTGAAGCACAAAAAACAAACCCAACTCTTGCACCAGCCAAACCAAAAAACTTCCCAACAGAACGCATAACAAACAGAGATTCACTCAAATCGGACGCTTGAAGCTTCAACACACTCAACTCAGGAGTCGCATCAATAAAAGCTTCATCCACCACCAAACTGGCGCCTTGTTGCTCTGCATGAGCAATCAACTGAGACAAGGTGCTGGCTGACGCGAGCTCACCAGTCGGATTATTCGGTTGAATCACCACCGTCACCGCCCAATGCTGCGTCAGTAATTCCTCTAACGCGTCATAAAACACAATCTCATAACCCCATTTTCGCCAAGCAAAAGCATGTTCCTGATAACCAAGACGCGGCACAAACACGGTTTGAGAGGTCAAACCTGCGCCTTCTCGCAACAGCGGCGGCAAAGATTCAATAATGTGCTGAGATCCAGCTCCTATGGCATTAGGACGACGGCCAAAATAACGTTCAGCCTCATCCAACAAGTCCGTTTGATCCGGCAAAGCCATCCACAAAGAAGCAGAGATATCAGGAATCGGCCACGGTTCTCGATTACAGGCAGAAGACAGATCCAACCAATTTAACGCCTCATTGCCCACCTTACGTTGCCAATAGGCCAAATCACCACCATGCTTAGGCGCCGCTAACGCAAGCTGACTAAGGGAACCTTCTAGATTAACAGGCATATTACCAATCCCCATAAATACACACTTTTATCCACCAACCAAATCGCCTCTTTTAGATGTTTGGGTGACGGTGGCTCTCCTTCTCCTAGAGTAGGCCTTGTTTCTATTTTGCCAAAATATGGCGCTTCACCACCCAGTTGAACTCCTAACGCACCGGCTCCAGCGGCCATAACAGGGCCCGCATTGGGGCTTTTCCAACGCGCTGAAGGACGACGAGCACTGCGAATAGCCGCCCGCCAATGACCACATGCCGCGTAGGTATAAATCACCAAGCGTGCGGGCAGATAATTCAGCACATCATCAAATCGTGCGGCAAACCAGCCAAAATGCAACAAAGACTCGGTTTTATAGCCCCACATAGCGTCTAGCGTATTGGCCAAACGATATAACAAAGCCCCCGGAGCCCCCAAGAGTACAAACCAAAAAATCGGTGCAAAAACCGCATCGCTGCCGTTTTCCAATACCGACTCAATACCGGCCTTCGCGACGGCAGACTCATCCAAATTTTGCGTATCTCGACTGACGATATAACTCACCGCAAGACGCGCTTCATTCAGCTTTTCAACCGCCTCTTCAGTCGTCATTCCAGACGATTGCGACACAACGGATAACGGCTGATAAATCGCCAACGCGTGCTCCCGCAAACTCTGCCAACCAACAGCAAAATACAGCACCACAATAGACAGAATCACATCCAATAAATTGGGCAATAGCCAAAATAAAGCGAATAAGATCAATATCCAAGGCAGTACCGCGATCAACCACGCCAAGACACCAACCATACGTTGACGAGCGTAAGACGCGTCTAAAGGCAGCTGGATATGCTGGCGACACAAATCCACCCAGCGACCAAACCAAATCAACGGATGCCAGCTTTTGGGCTCGCCTAGCAAGCGATCTAACACCAATGCCGCCAACACCATCAGGCTGTTTGCAGATAAAAAGTCAAAAATTGCAGTCATCATGAATATAGGTCGTTTTTCACATAATAGAACAATGAGGTAGAATTCTATCACCTTATTGATTTAAAGCGTGATGACTCTGAATGCCAGCCTTTAGTTTAATGGTCCAAGGGACCACGTCCGATGCCGGAAAAAGCACCCTAGTAACGGCTTTATGCCGCTTATTTGCCCGTCGAGGCATTCAAGTCGCCCCCTTTAAACCGCAAAACATGGCATTGAACAGCGCCGTGACCCAAGATGGCAATGAAATAGGTCGTGCTCAAGCCGTACAGGCTTATGCCGCGGGGCTCGAACCCCACGTCGACATGAACCCCATCTTGCTCAAACCCAATACCGATGTCGGTGCTCAAGTCATCATCCAAGGTAAAGCCGTGGGCAACATGGATGCCGTGGGCTACCACGAATACAAAAGCATCGCCAAAGTGGCGGCGTTAGATTCTTACTATCGTCTTGCCGATCAATATCAGGCCGTGCTAATTGAAGGGGCTGGTAGCCCAGCAGAAATTAATCTACGAGCTCGCGATATTGCCAACATGGGCTTTGCCGAAAGCATCGATTGCCCGGTTATTATCATTGCTGACATCGACAAAGGTGGCGTCTTTGCCCACCTCGTTGGCACCTTAGATTTACTCAGCCCCAGCGAGCAAGATCGTGTTATTGGCTTTGTTATCAATCGCTTCCGTGGAGACATTAGCTTGCTGCAATCAGGTTTAAACTGGCTTGAAGAACGCACAGGCAAACCCGTCATTGGTGTCTTGCCTTATTTAAAAGGCTTCCACCTTGAATCCGAAGACGCGGTTGCCCACAGCCCAGTAAAATCCAATACCAACACCAAACTCAACGTCGTTATTCCCGTCATGCCTCGCACCAGTAATCACACAGATTGGGATGCGCTTCGCCTGCACCCCGATGTGCAAGTCACGCTGGTCAAAGCAAACCAAGCCATACCACCCGCCGACCTTGTTATCTTGCCGGGCAGCAAAAGTGTGCAAAGTGATTTAGCGTTTTTACGCCAAGAAGGCTGGGAAGCGTATTTGAATACTCACCTGAGATATGGTGGCAAAGTCATGGGCATTTGCGGAGGCTTTCAAATGTTAGGGGAAACCTTACTCGACCCCTATGGCTTAGAAAACCAACACGCCAACACGCAAGCATCAGGCTTTGGTTTTATCCCCATGACCACGGTTCTAGAAAAAGAAAAACAACTCAAGCAACGCCAAGGCTATCTACAAATCGAGGCAAACCAAGCCCAACTCACGGGGTACGAAATTCACTCCGGCGTATCAAGCTTTTCGAGTGATACAAGCTTCCGCCACTTCGCTAACTTAAAGAATGGAGAAAATGACGAAAATAGTGAAAAAGAAGGCTATATCTCAGAAGATGGCCGCATTATTGGCACGTATTTACATGGCATATTCGACCACCCAGACGCCCTACAAGCGTTACTTCATTGGGCTGGCGTTGATCAAGCCGCCGCATTCGACTACGACCAATACCGCGATGCCGAAATCAACCGCCTTGCTGACAGCGCCGAACAACACATCAACATCGACGCCCTTATCGAACAATGCAAAGCGTTTCAAAAAGCAACATGAAGGCTATCCAGTCACAATAAAGCAGTTGGTCTTTTGTCGTTAAAACGATACAGTCTGAATAAGTAACGTTATTTTTTTATAACTAAAAATCTAGGTCTTGATTAAGTCCTCATACAAGGAAACAGGGAATAGAAGAAAAAGCTGACGATTTTATCAAGATATTTAAAAAACATAAGTAACCATACAGCAAAGGGCTGATACCTAACCATGCAGCGCTTTTAGCGCATACTCTGGATCAGCATCAACGATTTTAAGTAAGGCTCGAGCTGGTCCAGTTGGATGACGACGACCTTGCTCCCAGTTTTCTAGCGTACGCTTGCTTATACCAAGCAGGTTAGCAAAACAGCTTTGACTTAGGCCTGTTTTCGTACGAATTGCCTTCACTTCTGGGTCTGCAAACTCTGTGATTCGCGCTGCGGCGCTTTGGCCTTTTATGATGTTATCGGCTTGTTGTACGCTTTCAAGTAGCTCATTAAACATGTCGTCACTCATTGTGATCACTTTTCAATAACTACCATAACATCACCAAATTATACGCCATTGGCGTGACCTGTCGATTAATAATCAAACAGTAATAGATAACCGCAGAGGGCGCTCCATTACACTATCGTCAAGAAAAAAGAGGCTAGATATCGTATCAAGAAAAATCCCCATGCCGTTTTCACCGCATGGGGATTCTTAAACTATAAATAGTTAAAACTAAAAACGAACGTATAGACAGGCTTCAATAACGTCTTTCAGTTGTTGCGTAATCAACGGCTGTTTCTGCTTATCGAGCTGATATTCAGACTGCTTTGCTAACTCATCGTTGAGGTAAGTCGCTTGGGAAAGTTCCAATTGAATAGCATGAATACCGTCATTTGGTTGACCGAAGTGGCGAGTAATGTAACCGCCTTTAAAACGTCCATTGAGTACTTGCGTGTAGTGTGGTCGCAGTATTTGCGTGACGGCATTGGCGATGGCTGCGTCGCACGCTTTGCCTTCGTTGGTGCCCCAGTTAAAGTCCGGCAGCGTGCCTTCAAATAACATAGGCACTTCGGCGGCAATACTGTGTGCATCAAACAAAATCGCGTAGCCGAATTTGGCTTTCAAACGTGCCAACTCTTGTTCAATCGTATTGTGATAAGGCCTCCAGATCTGTTCTTTGCAAAAGGCTTTGTGTTCATCACTTGGTGCTTTACCTTCGACAAAAACTGGACTGTCTTCGAACAAGATATCAGGAAACAACCCGGTGGTTTTGGTGGCATAGAGCGGTTTGTCATCGTAAGGGCGATTAAGATCAATGACATAACGAGAATAGTTTGCCTTAATGTAACCCACACCCAATGACGCGAGAAAATCATACAGCTCGGGAATAAACCAATCGGTATCAGGCAGCTTCTTGGCTTGATCTGATAAACCAGCTTGCACATCGGCCGTCAGATTCAGCCCTGAATGCGGCATGCTCACCAATAAAGGCGAATCTCCTTGTACAAAGTCAAAAGCCGGTACGGTTAATGAAGCGTGTGTTGTCATTATGCTGGTTCCCCTTGGCTATTCTTACCTTGGCTATTCTTACCTTGGCTATTCTTACCTTGGCTATTTTTACAATCAGATTGTTTGCCTTCGTAAACTCTGGTTTTCACTAGATCACCGCCGAGCCAGTAGCTCAATTCGCCGGGGCTTTCTACATCCCAACAAACAAAATCCGCGACTTTACCGACTTCTAGGCTACCATGAGTATCCGCCATTCCCAATGCTTTTGCGGCATGAATGGTCGCACCAGCCAACGCTTCTTCTGGCGTCAGAGCAAACAAGGTACAAGCCATGTTCATCATAAGTCGAAGCGAGAGCGCTGGCGAGGTGCCTGGGTTGGCGTCTGTAGCAATCGCCATCGGTACACCATATTGGCGCAACAAAGCAATCGGCGGACGTTGTGTTTCTTTTAGGGTAAAAAACGCGCCCGGCAATAACACAGCAACCGTGCCGGATTCTGCCATGGCGTTTACATCAGCCTCTTCAATAAATTCAATATGATCTGCCGACAATGCCTTGAACGACGATGCCATGGCGGTGCCGCCTAATGAAGACAACTGCTCCGCATGAATTTTCACAGGCAAACCTAACGATGCCGCGACTTTAAAATAACGCTTCACTTGTTCAGTACTAAAGGCGATACCTTCACAGAAAGCATCTACCGCATCCGCCATACCAAGCGTGGCGACTTTCGGCAACACCGTCTCGCAAAGATAATCAATATAAGCGTCTTTATCGGCGTACTCAGGCGGCATGGCATGGGCGGCCAAACAAGTTCGCTTTACCGTCACCGGAAAACTATCTCCTAGCTGGCCTGCCACACGCAGCATTTTCAGTTCGCTTTCAAGTGACAACCCATAACCCGACTTGATTTCAACCGTGGTCACACCATCTGCCATCAAGCTTTTTAAACGCCGCGCGGCACTAGCAATAAGCTCCGCTTCGCTAGCGTCACGAGTGGCTTTCACTGAGGAAGCAATGCCGCCGCCCTGCTGGGCGATCTCTTGATAACTCACGCCATTTAAACGTTGTTCGAATTCGCCCGCGCGATTGCCACCAAACACAAGATGCGTATGGCAATCAATCAACCCTGGCGTAATCCAACCTCCATCCAAATCGTACTCATGTTGAGCCTGATACCTTGGTAGATGGCGTGATTCGCCAATCCAAACAACACGACCACCAACGACGCCAATCGCAGCGTTTTCGATCATACTATATTGACCACCTTGCATAGTGGCAACATGCGCACCGTGCCATAAACTGTCCAATTTCATCAGAGAATCGCGTGTCATGTCGTGTACCATAACCTCTTTTTTCACTCAAAATCAAAAACGAAAAAGCAGTTCGTTGAGAACTGCTTTTTGCACCTTATTCCAATAACTTACACGACCAAACTGGGCAACAAGCCTTCTGGCATCGTCTCGTTATGCACCGCTTCCAACAACAACTCATTGGCTTTCTCGATGTCAGTCGCGAAATAACGGTCTTTATCATAAAACGGTACGCGAGCACGTAAAGTCGCACGAGCATTTTCTAGGCGCTTACTGGATTTCAATGGTGCGCGGAAGTCCAAACCTTGTACCGCAGACAGAATTTCCACCGCCAAGATACCGCGTGTATTTTCCGCCATGTCTTTCAAACGACGTGCCGCAAAGGTCGCCATGGAAACGTGATCTTCTTGGTTCGCCGACGTTGGCAAGCTGTCTACCGACGCAGGATGTGCATAGGTTTTGTTCTCGCTCGCCAGTGCCGCCGCGGTGACTTGAGCAATCATAAAGCCAGAGTTTACACCACCGTTATTCACCAAAAATGGCGGTAACTTGCTTAGATTACTGTCGATCAACAAGGCCATACGGCGCTCTGACAAACTGCCGATTTCAGCAATCGCCAAGGCAAGATTATCCGCCGCCATAGCCACGGGTTCAGCATGAAAATTACCACCGGAAATAATGTCACCTTCTGTTGCGAACACCAATGGATTATCTGATACCGAGTTGGCTTCCACACACAAAACTTTCGCCGTGCTGCGGATTTGCTCTAAACACGCGCCCATCACTTGGGGTTGGCAACGAAGTGAATACGGGTCTTGGACTTTTTCACAACCTTGGTGAGAATCGCCCAACTCAGACGTTTCACCTAAAAGATGTCGATACGCGGCAGCCGCATCGATTTGGGTTTGATGACCACGCACTTCATGAATACGCGCATCGAATGGGCTACGGCTGCCCAATGCCGCTTCCACAGACAAAGAGCCGCAGACAACAGCAGAAGCGAATAAATCTTCCGCCTCGAACAAACCTTCTAATGCAAACGCCGTCGAAGCTTGCGTACCGTTTAGCAGTGCTAAACCTTCTTTTGGCGCTAGAGTAATGGGCTCTAATCCTGCAATAGACAAGGCCGCCCGACCAGAAATCACCTCACCACGGTAACGGGCTTTGCCTTCACCTAATAACACTGTACTCATGTGAGCCAATGGTGCTAAATCACCCGATGCGCCTACAGAGCCTTTTTTCGGAATACATGGATACACTTCTTTGTTGATCAAGGTCAGCAAGGCTTGAATCACCTCAAGACGAATACCAGAGAAACCACGGGCAAGGCTGTTTACCTTCAACGCCATGATCAGTTTAACGGTTTTGTCTTCCATCAAATCACCAATGCCTGCCGCGTGAGACAGCACAATACTGCGTTGTAGCTCTTCCAGATCTTCTGGCGCAATACGCGTATTTGCCAACAAACCAAAACCAGTATTAATACCGTATACCGTACGGTTTTGCGCAATCACATCGTTCACGACTTGTGTACTGGCATGAATCGCAGGAAAAGCACTTTCGTCTAGGGTCAATTTAACGTGACGACGACTGATTTGACGCAATTCATTCAGCGTCAATTGACCTGGCTTAATTGTTAATTCAAACATGGTGTTCCTCAATTTTTATTCTCAAATCAAAACGCCGGATAACGGTCGTTCCTCCCTCATCCGGCCTACAAATTCCCCATCAAAACAAGGTGTTAAACAGATGGACGCAGCAGACCATTGCCTACATGGATCTAGGCTGGTCGGCGTTTTCTATCCTTGTTGATGATCAACAACCTATTATTTCGCTTGAGCGCCAGTGATCATTGGTAAATTCAACCCCTGCTCTTTCGCGCAATCGATGGCAATCTCATAACCCGCATCCGCATGACGCATCACGCCTGTCGCTGGATCGTTATGCAATACACGCGCAATACGCGCTGCCGCTTCATCACTGCCGTCACACACAATCACCATGCCAGAATGCTGAGAGAACCCCATGCCGACGCCGCCACCGTGGTGCAAAGACACCCAAGTTGCCCCAGAAGCGGTATTCAACAAGGCATTTAACAACGGCCAATCCGATACCGCATCTGAGCCATCTTTCATTGCTTCCGTTTCACGGTTAGGACTGGAAACAGAACCCGAATCCAAATGGTCACGACCGATAACGATGGGCGCGGATAATTCACCGCTGCGCACCATTTCATTAAAGGCTAAGCCTAATTTGGCGCGCTGTCCAAGACCTACCCAGCAAATGCGCGCTGGCAAGCCTTGGAATTGAATTCGCTCACGGGCCATGTCTAACCAACGATGCAAATGCTCATCATCGGCAATCAGTTCTTTTACCTTGGCATCGGTTTTGTAGATATCTTCAGGATTACCCGACAGAGCCGCCCAACGGAAAGGCCCAATACCACGACAGAATAGAGGGCGAATATACGCTGGTACAAAGCCTGGAAAATCAAAGGCATTGTCCACCCCTTCTTCCATCGCCATTTGACGAATATTGTTACCATAGTCAAAGGTAGGAATGCCCATTTTTTGAAAATCCAACATGGCTTGGACATGCTTCGCCATAGATTGTTTTGCTGCTTTGACAATCGCCTGCGGTTCAGTTTGCGATTTCTCGCGGTACTCTTCCCAACTCATTCCAATAGGTAAGTAGCCATTTAAAGGGTCATGAGCGGAAGTTTGGTCGGTCACCATGTCTGGACGAATTCCACGCTTAACCATTTCAGGTAGGATTTCTGCCGCATTGCCACACAGCGCGATCGAAACCGCTTTGCCTTCTGCGGTGTATTTTTTAATGCGCGCCATGGCATCGTCTAGGTCGGTCGCTTGCTCATCCACATAACGAGTACGTAAACGGAAATCGATTCGACTTTGCTGACATTCAATGTTCAATGAGCAGGCACCCGCCAAGGTGGCCGCTAGCGGCTGAGCCCCGCCCATGCCACCAAGACCCGCGGTTAATACCCAACGGCCTGCCAGTTTGCCATCGTAATGCTGACGACCCGCTTCGACGAAGGTTTCGTAAGTGCCTTGCACTATGCCTTGGCTACCAATATAGATCCAAGAACCCGCGGTCATTTGGCCGTACATGGCCAAGCCTTTCGCATCCAACTCGTTAAAGTGCTCCCAGTTGGCCCAATGCGGAACAAGGTTTGAGTTAGCAATTAATACGCGCGGCGCGTTGCTGTGGGTTTTGAACACGCCCACTGGCTTACCTGATTGAACCAGCAAGGTTTCGTCTTCTTCTAGTTCTTTTAGGGACTCAACGATCTTGTCATAACACTCCCAATCACGTGCCGCACGACCAATACCGCCGTAAACCACTAATTCTTCTGGGTTTTCTGCCACATCTGGATCTAGATTGTTCATCAGCATACGCATGGGCGCTTCCGTGAACCAAGATTTAGCCGTCAATGTTGTTCCGGTTGCCGCTTTTACGACACCAGCGCGGTAACGTTTTTGAGCGAGTGTTTGTTTCGTCATTTCCCAATCCTCTAAAACTTAAGTAAAAAGTCTTTTCATCAATTATTTAAATCGATAAAGCAAACCAGCATGTATATACAACTTACACAAAGATAAAATCTAATTTTTCTAGATGCAAGGTATTTTTTACACTAAAGCCAGTTAAATCCGTTTAAATAAGAGAAAAATGCCACCAATAAAAGCAAAAATGCCTTATCAAACAAGTGCTAAGTAGAAGCGTTTAGGAAGGCAAAATAAACTCATAAAAAAACTAACTTGTATATACATTGTTTTTTCTATTACACTCGAATGATCAATATTCATTAGGGAATGACTTGTGACTCGCCAACACTCTACTCATTGCGATAATACTCAACACTATTTTGCGCAACGCGCTTTGCTCACTTCTGGCTGGGCGAAAGATGTGCTTTTCTCTGTAAAAAATGGTCAATTTCATTCTTTTACAGCAAACAGCGCACCAATGGCAGATTGTCATGTGTTATCTGGACCTGTTTTACCAACGCTGGCCAATGTGCATTCCCATGCTTTCCAACGCGTCATGGCAGGCGCCGCAGAAGTCAGTTTAAATCCCAATGACAGTTTTTGGAGTTGGCGTGATTTAATGTACAAAATCGTACAAAAGCTCACACCAGACGACGCACACATCATTGCCAAACAGCTTTATATCGACATGCTAAAAGCCGGTTACACACAAGTCGGCGAATTTCACTATCTGCACCACGACGTTGGCGGAAAGCACTATAGCCAGCTTGGTGAAATGTCGAATCAGATCATCGCCGCCGCAGACGAATCAGGAATGGGGTTGACGCTATTACCCGTCTTGTATTCACATTCTGGCTTTGGTGGGCAAGCCCCGAACGCCGGACAAGCGCGATTCATCAACAGCACAGATTCGTATTTGGCATTGCACCAAGCCTGCGATAACGCGTTAACCAATCATACTCGCCACAAGTTAGGCATTTGCTTTCACTCGCTGCGTGCAGTGACCAAGCCACAAATAGAAACCGTACTCTCTGCGTTAAAAAAAGACGTTTCAATACATATCCACATCGCCGAGCAACAAAAAGAGGTGCAAGACAGTCTCGCTTATAGCGGACAGCGCCCTGTGGAGTGGCTAAATAACGAAATCGGCTTAAACGAGCGCTGGTGCTTAGTTCATGCCACTCATCTAACCGATACTGAGCGCCAAGCCATTGCGAACAGCCAAGCCGTTGCTGGACTATGCCCGACTACAGAAGCAAACCTTGGAGATGGTATTTTCCCCGGTGTAGCCTTCGAGCAAGAAAACGGCCGCTGGGGCATCGGCTCTGATAGCCATGTGAGTTTGTCCATCGTCGAAGAATTACGTACCTATGAATATGGACAGCGCCTACGGGATCAACAACGCAATCGCTTATATCGTGAAAACCAAACCAGCGTGGGGGATAACCTGTATCAGCAAGCTTTGCTGGGTGGTAATCAGGCTTGCCAAGTCTCTTTAGGATTAGGTGTAGGAAACCGAGCTGACTTTATGGTACTAGATGAATCTCATCCTTTTATCGCCGCAAGTGAAGCAAAAGAATTGCTCAATCGTTGGTTATTCGCCACCAATGAAAACCTTGTCAAAGACGTCTTTGTGGCCGGCACTCACACCATCAAAAACTTCCACCACCAGCATGAAGACAGCAGCCGTCTGGCCTTTACTCAAGTGATTAAAAAGGCCATGTACCATGCCTAAATTAACGATTATCGAACAAGCACAATACCAACGAATGCCATGGAAAAATGGCCTTGGGGAAACCCTAGAAATTCAACGTCATGAAGATGAAAGCGGCCTACGCTTTCGCATCAGCCAAGCGTCAGTGGTAGAAGATGGCGTATTTTCCAACTTCAGCGGCTTGCACCGCACCTTGGTCTTACTCTCTGGCGAAGGCATGACGCTAGAACACAAAAGTGAGACAGGTTGTCAAATAAACAAGCTGGACAGCCCCTTAGATATCGCAAGATTTTCAGGTGGAGATACAACTTACGCCACCCTGAAAAATGGCAAAATTGAAGACCTGAATATTATGGTGAGAGACGACGACACAGGAGCTCAAATTAACGTCCTTTCTGCTCCGCAAGAAATTTTATTAGAAATGCAAGGCAATGATCTAGCTACAGTTTTCTATGCTAATGAGTTCTGCCAAATCATATTAAATAATGTTCAGACGCTGACTTTAGAGCGCAATAGCAGCCTAATAGTTAAACAGAACACCGAGCTCTGTTTAACTAAAGGAAGTGGTATTTATATAAAAGTAATACCAAAAACGAATTAGTGTTGACGAGCTTTCGCTACTGCAGCCAAGAAAATTTCAGCCGCTTCTGTTACTTTTGAGTAGTCACCAGTGCCTTTTGCCGCCTTAGAAATGAAGCTACCAACCCCTACAGATACACATCCAGCATCCAACCATTCACCCACATTTTCAGGTGTAACCCCACCTGTTGGGGCAATAGGCGCTTGTTCGAGCGGCGCTTTAATTGTCTTAACATATTGAGAACCCAAAACATCTGCAGGGAAAAGCTTAACAATATCAGCTCCATTTTCCATCGCTGCGACGACTTCAGTTGGCGTATAAGCGCCACACACACTAACCACCTGATATCGGTTAGCGACTTGTATCATACTTGTTGTCACATGAGGACTAACTAATAACTCAGCACCAGCAAGTATGGCCGCTCTTGCTGTTTCAGCATCTAAAACAGTACCAGCACCAATAAGAATACCTTGTTTTTTGTATTTCTTAGATAATGTGGAAATAATTCCAAGTGCATTCGGAACACTTAGTGTTACCTCTAACGCTCTAATACCACCAGCAATTGCGGCTTCCGCAACGGCCAGTGCTTCTTGCTCATCATCAAGACGAATAATTAAAAGAATACCTGTATCAGCAATGGCTTTTAGGTTCTCTAGCTTTTTCCACATTATTTTATGTCCTTAGAAATATTAAGTATCTATCCCATTAGTTTGCATACAGTTTATTACCTCCATAGCCTAATTGCTGTGAAAGCTTCAACGCTGTTTCTTTTACCAATGCGATAATTGTTTGCTCTCGCTCTGAATTCATAGTGGAGTACATGCTAGCAACACTAATTGCGGCGATAGGTTGAGACCATTGATCATAAATGGCAGAACCAATACAGTAAGTTTCAATATTATCTTCACGGTTATCTATTGAATAACCCCTAGCACGAATTTCCCGAACATCGTTTAAAACATCTTGCACAGTCACATTAGAGTAAGCTGTTTTAGGAAGTAGATCGTCTAACCCTAAGATATAGTGAATTTTTTCATCATCTAATGCCGCCAACAAAGCCTTACCTAGACCTGTCGTATGCATAAAACGACGCGACCCAAGCTTTGCTGTAGGGCGCATCACGGAAAAATTTTCTGCTTTATCTAAATAGACGATCTTGCCTTTATCCTCTACACCAAGAAATACCGTACTACCGGTTTGTCGATTCAATTCCTGCAAAAGTGGACGAGCCAACTGAGAGACACTCATTTTTGATAAATAAGCAATTCCAGTTTCAAATGACCCAATACCTAATTTATAGGTCTTTAGTCGTGCGTCTTCTATTTCCAAAAAACCTTTATAGACTAAGGTTTGCAACAGCTCAAACGCACTGCTTTTAGGTAGGCTCAATGACTTGCAAACTTCATTCAACGTTAACGCCCGATCAGCTTTTGACAGCAAAAATAATACATCCACGACCCGTTCGGCCGACTTATTTAGTTTGATAGTTTCCATATAACTCACCGTTGATAGATTCACATATGCGAACTTGATTCCCATATACGAACCTAAGTGTTATTAATTTACTTAAAATCTATTCAATTAACAAACCCAATTTACTTTTTTTGTGGTTTATATATACTTAGTTACTATATTGAACGACTAAGTAACCCCCTTTAAAGTTCGCATATGCGAACTTTGTTCGTATATAAGAATAATGAGGCTAATAAGTGAACCATACTGTCATCCTTACAATAGGATATCCAGGCTCTGGAAAGTCCACCGTATCTAAAGCGATCGCAAAGAGTCTAGGTGCTACTTATCTGGATAAAGATACCATTTGCAATGGCTTTACAGGACTCCTACTTGAGCGAAATGGCGAATCAGCCGATGCTCGAGACAGTTCAACTCTTTACAAAGAAAAAATAATGCCTCTTGAGTACCAAACACTCTTTAAAGCCGCTAATGATACCTTACTCTCTTCGCCGTTTATTGTAATAGACGCCCCTTTTATAAGTTTTTTTGATGACCCTTCTTTCATACAAAACCAGCGCAACATTCTGGGCTGGACCAAAGTTAATATATGCGTCGTTGAAGTAACTGCAAGCCTAGACATAACTAAAGAACGGCTAATGCAAAGAGGTGAGAAACGTGACCAGTGGAAACTCGATAACTGGGAAAGCTATTCTCAACACAGCCACAAAACCTGCAATTGGGGCGACGTAAATAAATTTGTTTTCGAAAATAACACTGTTTCTCCGAATGTAGAACACCTCGTACAAGTAATTAAAAGCACAACCCCCAAGTCAAACAATCAATAATAAAAATGGAGCCAGAAAATGAAAAAGCCCTCTACGCAAATGAAATCAGCTAAACGCTGGATCGCAGGAGCAACCCTACTCACTTCTGTTATTTTTGCGCAAACCACTTTAGCCGCACCAGAAAAGCTACGCCTTGCTGCATCAACCTCACCAACGGATCAACGCGCTATTGCCTTGATGGAAATATTTGGTAAAGAAATCCAAGACATCACAACGTTTGAACCTCACTGGAATGCAGCCCTATTCAAGCAAGGCACAGAACTTGAAGCTATGGCCCGTGGTAATCTAGACATGAGCATTTCTTCTGCACAACTGCTGTCAGAGTTCTTCCCTGAATTTTCTATTTTCACGGCAGGCTATGTTATGCAAGACGAAGAGCATCAACAGCGCGTCTTTAATGCCGACTTCATGGAACCTCTAAAGAGAAAAGTGGAAGATGAATTGGGTATAAAACTCTTATCTGTTATGTATTTAGGTCGCCGCCAAGTGAACTTGCGTACCGATAAAGAAATACAAACCCCTGAAGACTTAAAGGGCATTAAATTACGTATGCCAGGCACTCAGTCTTGGCAGTTTTTAGGTAATTCACTTGGTGCAAATGCAACACCAATGCCTTTTAGTGAGGTCTATACAGGATTACAAACGGGCGCTATCGATGGACAAGACAACCCACTACCGACAGACAAAGACGCCAAGTTCTATGAAGTCACCAAGCAAATCGTGCTCACCAGCCACTTAGTCGACTTCAACTATCTCGTTATCTCGAAGTCTACATGGGATAAATTCTCTCCAGAAGAGCAAGTTCGTATTCAAAAGGCAGCAGATGACGCAGCAGAAAGTGCTCGCCAGAAACAATTAGCTCTTGAAAAGAACTTAGTACAATTCTTTAAAGACCAGGGGCTGAAAGTTTACAAGCCAGATGTTGAGGCATTTCGTAAGCATGTCCAAAATGAATATTTAAAATCCGATTTATCAAAAGAATGGCCAAAAGGCATGCTTGATAAAATCAACGCTCTTAGAACCCCTCAATAAAGGCCATTATTGTGAAACGAGCCCTACGCCTTTTACAAACTACGGCAGACAACATAGCGGCTTTAATGCTTGCCGCTATGTTTGTCACTTTTATCACGCAAATTGTCAGCCGTTACTTTTTTAATATGCCACTGGCATGGACTGAAGAAGTCTGTATTACTCTTTGGCTATGGTTAGTATTTTGGGCGAGTGCCTTTTGCTTAAAAGAGAAAGATCATATCCGTTTTGACGTACTCTACGCAGCATCACCTCGAAAAGTACAAAGAGTTATTGCATTCATTGCAGCTCTTGGAATAGCAGGGGGTATGGCGTATGCATTTCTTCCTACTTGGGACTACATATCATTTTACAAGATCAAAAAAAGTGCAAACCTACGAATCCATTTAAATTATGTTTTCAGTATCTATGGCCTTTTCATGATTGTGATTATTCTGCGCTATAGCTGGTCTGCCATCAGCCAAGTTTTTCCTCGTTTAAACTCCTTATTTTCTAACGAGACTCCGTCATGAGCTTTGAATTTTCTCTTTGTTTATTAGTTGTATTTACTCTAGCTGCGTTTGGGGCCCCTGTCGCACTTTCCATGATTATAGGCGCTATCGCCTATTTGGCGGCAAGTGGCCAAGATATTGCCTTAGCGGGTGAACAAATTATTCAAGGGATTTACGGCAGCTTTATCTTACTAGCTGTCCCTTTATTTATCGTCGCAGCTAATATTATGAATGCTGGAACCATATCGGAACGCTTACTTAACTTCTGCGTTGCTATAGTCGGTCACTTACGTGGAGGTCTTGGGCATGTTAATGTGGTTTCCAGCCTCATATTCTCTGGAATGTCGGGCTCTGCAGTTGCAGATGCCGCAGGGGTCGGAAAAGTCGTCATTGAAATGATGACCAAAGAAAACCGCTACCCGCCAGGTTACGCTGCAGCAATCACAGCTGCATCAGCAACTATTGGTCCAATTATCCCACCGTCTATTCCCATGGTCATTTATGCTTTGGTTTCAGACGTATCAATTGGCTACCTTTTTATTGCAGGCCTTGTCCCTGGTTTGTTTATGGGGATTGTTCTGATGGCGTTTAATGCCTATCAAGCGCGTAAGCTCGACATTAAAAAAGAACCTCGTATTCCAACTAAAGATATCCCTAAAATTGCATGGCAAGCCTTCCCAGCGTTAATGATGCCAGCCATTCTGCTTTATGGTATCTACGGTGGAGTCACCACGCCAACGGAAGCCGCAGCGGTTGCAGCAGCCTACGCTCTGTTATTGGCCGCTACCGTATATCGTTCCATTAGCTTTAAGGAGTTGGTTAATGTATTTAAGCAAAGCGCCTTATCGTCAGCCTCAGTTGGTCTAGTCATTAGCGCCGCGCTTATTTTCAACTACATAGTATCTACCGAGAATATCCCTACCCTAGTAGCAAATACCTTAGTCGCTTGGGATTTGACACCGTTACAGTTCTTGATCGCTGTTAACATACTGTTTCTACTTTTGGGCTGTTTGCTTGATACGGCAACGGTTGTATTAGTTATTGTTCCATTGTTAATACCAGCTTGTCGCGAATTAGGAATTGATCTAGTTCACTTTGGCGTTATTACTCTTGTGAACCTGATGATAGGCATGATTACTCCGCCCTACGGTATATTGTTGTTTGTAATTAATGGCACAACGCGTATACCGCTTGCAGACATTATAAAAGGAGTCTTACCCTTTACTGTCGTACTTATTTTTGCTCTTGTTGTAATGACAGTATTTTCAGATTTAGTCTTATTTGTTCCAAGACTCTTTGGATATGCAGGCTAAAGCAATTAGTCCGACATAAGAATATATGCTGCTCTTATGTCGGAATAACCATAATGCGAGCATTTTGAGTAGAGTAAAATTAACGCCCAAAATGCCCAAATAATTGGAAACGCGAGCCGGGATGGAGTAAACGCGCGGCAGTGACGATGTCATCCCCCGCCCAAGTACGGCGTTTAATTTGTAAGCAGGGTTCTGATGCTTGTATACGCAGACGCTCGCACTCAATGGGGCTAGGCAATATGGCTTCTACGAGATGCTCGCCCTCTGTCATGGGGGCGACTCTCATGAGATATTCATAAGAAGTATGCAAAGAGAAATCCTGCTTATCATAGTCAGGAGCAAGATTGGCATTAACAATACGCTCTTCGATTTGGATGGGTAAGTCGTTTTCAAAATGCAACACCACAGAGCGAAAAATTCCGTGGTTGGTTCGAACACCTAAGTTCATGGCCTCTTCCATGGTCGCCTTGGCGGATTCTAGAACCAATAATTCAGAGCGATGTTTATGACCGCGGGCCGCCACCTCTTCTGCAATATTATGCACTTCAAACAGCGCTGAGTGGGCTTTCTTCTCAGCCACAAACGTACCCAGCCCTTGATGACGCACAAGAAAACCTTCCGCGGTTAATTCTCGTAAGGCACGGTTCACTGTCATCCGGCTTACACCCAACGCTTTTACCACCTCAGATTCAGACGGGATACGCTGATTCACTTGCCACTGGCCTGAGGTAATTTTTAATGAAATAGCCTGCTTTAACTTAGCGTAAATTGGAAGGGGCGCATCCGGTAAGTCATCGAACAAATTTGCTAAATTAGAGTTGGTTATATCAGACACTAAGGTTTCCATCTATTCAGGTGTTTAAGGGTTGATGACAGGCAATAATAACAAATAAACCACCTGTCTATACATTTAAAAAATCCATTTATTTAAATTGGCATCAGCCAAAGCGCAACTAACCACGAAAATCCCATCAATAAAGAAAAAACCACACCCCAACGTGGGGTTTTCACGGCAATAGCTATGGACGTTGAATTCTTTTTACGTCCGTGAATCATGGCGGCAATGAGCCTCTCTTTAAGACACAGCTCATGATACAACACGGCTAACACATGCACGGCTACTAACCCTAAAAGTACATTGGGTAAAAAACGATGAATAGACGCCAACTCACTTGCCCAGTCTTCTGGGATGAACGAATAAAAAGGCCCAAACCAGAAAATATCATCACTGGTAAACAGTCCCGTCCCCCATTGCACGGAAAGCGCACAAAATAAAACGATGACCATTAATGCCCCGACAGGGTTATGACCTGTGTATTTTGGAGGGCGGCCCGACAACAGCGACACAGCAAAACGAAAAACAATCTTTGGCCCTTTAACAAACTGGCGAAAACGCGCGTAATACGATCCATAAAAACCATATAGAACCCGCGCAATGATCACCGCAGATAAACCATACCCCATGTAAAAGTGATATTGAACGTAGTCTGCGTCGGATTTACCGGTAATGATCAAACCCGTAAATAAAAACACCATTAGCCAATGACTAATGCGTACCGGCCAATCCCATATCAGTGTCGATTTCATAACTAACCATTCCCACCATGAATATTATTGACTCAAAAAACACTTACTTGCCAAAGAGTGACATTAAACATTATGCTGTGAAAAGCAAGATTCTGGCCATCAAGTTTGCCACAATGGGTTAATCAACACGTTTATGAACACATCATAACTTCAAGAGTGAGACAAATATGGTTGTCATATTGTTGCTAATCACGTTTGCAAGCATCCTATTGCTCGCTTATTTCATTTTGTTTAATGGTCGTTTTTTTGGCCGACGCAATGCGGTAATTGACGCCCCTATTGACCGTCTGGCAGAAGATTTAAGTGATCTTACTCATTGGCAAAGCTGGCTGCCTTGGCTCATTTATGAGCCCGATGCCCATGTGAATTATGAATATTTAAACTCAGGTATTCATTCGGTTTTTCCCAGCTGTTTAGTATGGCAGGGGAAACTCATAAAAGACGGACACATGACATTAGAGCCTGCTCGTTCAGGCGCTCATTACTTTCATACGCTGTTAGAAGCGCCTGCGTTTTATCCAACTGATGTCCACTTTAATATTGATCTCACCAAACAAAAAGAACGTACTCTAATAACGATTCAGATAACAGGCAAGCTGCCTTTCTTTCGTCGCTGGAAACAAAAAAATTACAGTCTTCGCGCCAATAAAGACGCAGAGCTAGCACTGTTAAAAGTATTAACCTATCTGGGCAAATACAACATCACGTCAGATCATCAGTACCATGAACCACGCTTTGAATGGCTTGCTAAAGCACGACTGGAGAATGTGGATGCCGTAACGCACCCATTTGTCGTTAGTAATCAACCCATGTCACAAAAAATGGACCAGGGCTTTCATGACTTACTGACCCAACTTGGTCCAGAAAACCCACCTGCAGGCCCCAGTTTTGCCCTGTATAAAAAAGCGGATATTACCCATCACTATTTTTCTGGTCGCTTGGGCATTCCTGTGCAAAATCTAGTGCCTTGTGAACTCTACCCAGAACGTATCGTTCTGCGTGGCTATTATTTGCAATTACGCTATTACGGCAGCTACCAAAATTTATCTTTGGCGTGGCATGTATTATTTAACTATATGCGACTGCATCGTTTAACCCTTAATCGCCATCGCTATGGCGTCGAAGTCTTCGAAGTGGGCCCCACTCAAACAGATAACGCGAAGGATTATGTGACGCTGGTTTGTTTACCAATTAAATAATTGGCTTGGCTGTTGTTTTGTGGGACAGTCTGGTCTCAATTGTAAAAAGGAATCTAATAATGCTCGAATCGCCCAAAGCCATGTCACTCGTTGACAGCCTTGTACGAATTGTTTTAACCATCGCTTTTTTTTATCTTTTCAAGCACTTTTTCGTCATAGAGAATGATCTATTACTGGCGTTCGTGTCGGTACTTTGTGCCTTTGTCACCTTTAAAGGCAGCATTTTTCTCTTTCATAAATTCACCACCAACAAGCAATAAGTATACAAAAAATCCTGTTTTTTAGCGTATGCTAATGGTTTATATCCCCCTGAAAAAACAACGCAGACGAAATGGACACCAGTCAGCGTTTTAGCTAACACTTGCCAATGAACAAGAGTCCTTTTATGACAACACGCTATCAAGTACACCTCGCCATTATCGGTCATCGTTATGAAGACGCTATGGCACATTTTGGCCTTGACGCCATTGTTTTAGCTTCAGGGGAAAAAAGTTATTACTTTCAAGACGATCATACTCACCCCTTTCACGCCTATTCTGGTGCACAACAGTGGTTGCCTTTTACCTTAGGCGCTGAAACCTATGTCGTACTAAAAGCGGGCGAAAAACCGACGTTGGTTTGGCCTGTTCGTGATGACTTTTGGCACGCTCCCAATCCTGTTCCGAGCGGCGATTGGCAGCAGAATTGGAATATCGTGACCGCCAGAAAAACAGATAAGTGGTTTGCCGATCTGCCGAAAAAAACCGCTTGGCTTGGCCCCAATGCCTTGCCATTCGCAGTCACTTGCGAAGGCTTAAAGGCTTACGTGGATTTTGCGAAAGCGGTTAAAACAGACTTCGAAATTGACGCCATGCGCAAAGCCAGCGAACGCGGAGCTGCTGGTCACATTGCAGCGAAAGAAGCGTTTTTAGCTGGAATGAGCGAATTGGAAATCCATCTCGCCTTTTTAAAAGCCAGTCAGCAAAGTGCTTTTCAAGAACCTTACCCTGGCATTGTCGGTCTAAATGAACACGCTGCAGTGTTGCATTACGAGCATAAATCCGTACAACAATTGAGTGATTCTCGTACACTACTGATTGATGCGGGTGCCAACGAACATGGTTACGCAAGTGACATTACTCGCACCTTTACGCGCCATGCTGATGATTTTAATGCCTTGATCCAAGATCTAGACACTATGGAGCAGACACTTTGCCGTCAGGCGATGTCTGGCGTTAACTTCCGAGATTTGCATCAAAATACACTCGCCGGTATTGCGAACCTATTGCATGAGCATAAAATTTGCTCTCTCAATGTTGAAGAACAATTAGCCAAACGCATTCCACACGTTTTCTTTCCCCATGGTTTAGGGCACTTACTTGGCTTGCAAGTTCACGATGTAGGCGGCCATCAAATTGATAAACAGGGCACATTAAGCCTACCGGATGAACAGGCTCCTTTTTTACGCCTCACGCGAACCTTAGAAGAAAATATGGTCATCACCATTGAACCTGGCTTGTATTTCATTCCTATGTTGCTTGAAAAAATGCAGGCTGAGATACCACAGCACGGCTGTGACATGGCACGCATCCAACATTTTTTACCGTATGGTGGTATTCGTATAGAAGACAATATCGTGGTAAAGAGCCACCAGCCTATCAACCTCACCCGTGAGGCTTTTTTAAGCCGGCCTTAATTCTCCTTCACCTCTTGCCCTATTGATATCAAATCCTAACGATTAATGGGGCAAGTAAATAAGGTGTTTTTTGTTCAAATAGGTCAAAAATCGTCGATTTTAACGTCCCTATCTATAACTAAAAGGTCACAAAATGGGTAAAATATGGAATAGATAGCATCTTTATAAACAATAACCCATAGGCTAAGGTTACAGTGGTTCCAAAATATCAGTTGAAACACAGAACTGGTATCGATCACTAATAATAACAAAACCAAGCCAAGTTCATTTAAAGATGAACACCAAAGAGGCCAATAATGAAAAAAACAACGATTGCGTTACTAGCAGCACTTTCCCTTTCTTCCAGCCTAAGCTTCGCGGATTATCCAACGAAAGACATTCAAGGCATCATCCAATGGGGCGCGGGCGGTTCAACAGATACCGTAATGCGTTCTATCGCTCCTCATGTCGAAAAAGAGCTTGGAACCAGTATCATCCTGACAAATAAAACAGGGGGTGTTGGTGCCATAGCGACTAAGTTCGTTGATGCAAAACAAGCCGACGGCTATACATTGTTAATGGGAGCGGAAAACCCTCAGATGTATAAAATTTTAGGACTATCGGATATCGACTACAGCGATATGATTGCGATCAATGTGTTGGCTCGTGGGACGCCAATTATTGTCGCAAATAACGATGCACCTTTTAATAACATGCAAGAACTTATTGATTATACCAAAGCGCATCCAGGTGAAGTGAAATTTGGTTCTACAGGCCCTGGCGGATTAACCTCTATTGTGACAGCTATGTTGGACTCTCAAGTCAAACTGGACTACATCAGCATTCCTTACAATGGTGATGGCCCAGCACTCACAGCGCTTCAAGGCGGTGCGATTGACGTCATGCCTGCTGTACTCGGTGCTACTATTGAACAAATCAAGGCGGGACGAATGAAAGCTATCAGTCTTGTCGATGTAGAATCTAACAAGCTCCTGCCAGATCTTGCGCCTATTACTGACGTATTACCTGGTATGAAAGCTTACCTTCCATGGGGTCCTTTCTTTGGTGTGTTTGTGAAAAAAGGCACTCCAGACGACGCTGTAGAAAAACTACAAGCTGCTTTTCAAAAAGCCGCATTCAACAGCGACTTTGTTGATCTCATGCAAAAACGTGGTTTCACCATCATGAATATTTCTGGAGAAGAAGCCGATTACTTCCTTGACGCTTACCGTTCGACGTCTTCTTGGTTGGTACACGATGCAGGCTTTAGTAAATTCTCACCTGAAGAGTTTGGTATTCGTAAACCATAAGATTGAAATGCCAATAATCTAATCCCTAGACGCGGCTTACATGGAGTAAACGCGTCTTGTTTTCTTGCTTTATCTGGAGTTGCCATGTCCAGTCAATCCCCCTTTGTAAAAACCCGTAAACCTGGAGAGCGCATTTTTTGCTTTCTAATGATTGTGGGAAGTGTTTATCTGTTTTGGCAAGCTTATGCCATTGCAGGGTTCAGTTCGTTCAGCTCGCCAGGGGCATTTCCACTGGCGGCCTCTGCTACTATGGTATTGGCTTCCTGTATTACTTTTTTAAATACTCTGAAGCTACCTGCGGCCGAGAACGTTCGCTTCGTTTATCACTGTTTTCCGCCTATCGTTGCCATTGTTATGGCGTTAATTTTGATTTATTCCGTCGTGTTGGAAAGCCTAGGCTTTGTTCTTTCCAGCTTTGTCTTTTTGTTCGTTTCTATCCAGTTTTTATATCGACGCAATGTGCTAACCACACTGACAATAAGCTTGCTGGCTTTGATTGTCGTGTACATTATTTTTCGCTTAATTTTCCAAGTCGTGCTTCCTGAAGGCATCGTCCCCGAGCGCGAAATTTTATCCTCAATAAAATCTTTGTGGAGATAGTCGTTTTATGGATGCGTTACATTATTTTGCTATGTCTTGGCTGTCACCGGAGTTACTGGGCTTAACCGCGCTTGGTACGTTTTTAGGTATTTATATCGGAGCAATACCAGGTCTGTCCGTGACCATGGCAGTTTCGATTCTGATTTCATTCACCTTTGCATGGGACGTCAATTACGCACTTTGCTTAATGGTCGGTGTTTATATGGGCGGTGTTTACGGTGGCTCTCGCACCGCCATTTTATTAAACATTCCAGGGGCGCCCTCAGCCATTGCGACGGCATTAGACGGTTATCCTCTAGCTAAAAAAGGGCTCGCTGGAGAAGCGATTGGCCTGTCTACCATTATGTCTGTCGTCGGTGGCTTTGTTGGTATCATCGTCTTAGCGCTCGCGGCACCTACTGTGAGCGAATTTGCTATCACCTTCCAACCTCGTGATTATATGATGCTTGGGATATTAGGCATAATGCTAGTCGGCTCGCTGTCTGGTGGCAGTCTAGCAAGAGGGATTTTTGCGGGCGCACTGGGGTTGTTAATCGGTACTGTTGGACTGGATCCGATGACCGCCGAAGAGCGTTTTACTTTTGGCGTTGTCGAGCTTTGGGATGGCATTAACCCGGTTGCGGTGATGATTGGTATGTTTGGCATATCGGAAGCCCTGCATCAGTTACATCATATGAACAAGGCCGTAGTGAAACAAAAGATCTCTCGCATTATCCCTAAATGGTCAGATATTAAAAAGTACATGCCGCTAAGCTTACAGACCTCATTTATTGGTGTCATCGTCGGCGCATTACCAGGTACGGGTGGTGATATTGCTGCGTTGATGGCGTACGACCACGCCAAACGTGTAACCAAAAACCCGGAAGTCCCATTTGGCGAAGGTGCTAAAGAAGGTTTAATCGCCCCTGAGGCGGCCAATAATGCTGCCGTTGGTGGTGCCTATATACCAATGCTGACTCTGGGCATTCCCGGAGACGCGGTAACCGCTGTATTTATTGGCGCCTTGTTTATTCACGGCTTAAACCCAGGACCACTTTTACTAGTCGAACAGCCTCATATGTTCTGGTTTACGGTAGGTAATCTAACACTGGCCAATATTTTCGTGCTGATCTTTGGTTTAACCGGCATCAAATTGTTCTCTAAAATCGTCGAATGTCCAAAAGGCATCTTAATCCCACTCATTTTTCTTCTGTCGATTGTCGGTGCGTATGCGATTAACAATGCCATTACCGATATTTGGTGGATGCTGGCTTTTGGTGTATTTGGTTACTTTATGCGCCTCTATGGCTTCCCCGTTGGGCCAGTAATTTTAGGGGTAATACTGAGTTCACTAACCGATGAAAATTGGCGTCGTGCAATTCTATCTGAACGTGGCAGTATCAGTGACTTGTTTATCAACTTATTTCATAGCCCCCTTTCTACCGTACTCTTTAGTGTGATTGTATTGATTCTATTCACACAGTCTCCAATTTGGACTAAATGGTTAAAGCGAAAACTCTTTCACTGACCCCCATAAATACAAATCACTCAAGCAACAGATCTCCTCCTCAACCCAGTTATGTAATACCACAACAGGGTTGAGGGGGAGATTATCCTCTTACCTATGTCGCTAAATTTGTTTTTAACATTATTTGCTTGCCTAAAAACGACAAACTATTTCTAAATATCGACAAAAGCGCCCTATCATAAAGCAAAATGAGCAAAAAACACCATTTTGGTGCAATGTAAAATGACAGCCCTTTTAATAATTCACTACTTTTTGAGCCATATCCAGTGAAATGCCAATGCGCTTTTATCTGTTCGCAGAATATCAAACTAAAGTTTTATATATAAAAAACTATGGCAAAAAAATTGCTCTTTTAACACACCCCCTAAGCATCTGCAACGACGTAGTGCTTAATGCAATGGAGCAGTAGAGAGATGAGTTTGAAAAGCAATCAGATGTTACTTTCAGCAAAAGAGCGCCGATGGTTACCTTGGTTTGGCAACACTGGACGGTTTTCACTTCTTTGGTCATGTTATTTAAATAAAGACACCTACCCAAACATAGAAAAAACCTTCGAGAATATTGCCAGTACCAGAGTAAAGCTACTCAACACTTGGGTGAATACTCAGTGGTCTCAGTTAGATGTCTTGCTGGAAATCGTTTCCACAAGCTTCCCTCATATTGATCAAGAAGCATTAGATGAGCGCTTGAATATCGTCGCGGATGTTTCTGAATATTTTGTTATCGATGCGCAAGGACAGGTTCTCAAATCCACCTCTCAAAGCCGTATACACAAAACGGACTTATCACCAAAAGCCGTCGCGGCGGGCTTACTGGCGCCGTTTATACATGGCCCTTATATCGACCAAAATACGTTAACGATTGGCGCATCCAGCTCAAAATTTCACGATGCGGTCACCCTCATGTTTTATCTTCCCATTAAACAAAATGGCGTCAATGTGGGTGCCGTCTGCGCCCGTATTCCCAATGATGTTCTTGGTGATATTATCCAACGCGAAGCGGGGCATATTTACAAAGAGTCCGGTGACAATTACTTATTCATGGTAAAGCCTGAATTCGACAAATCCATACTACCGGGCACCGCACTGTCCCGTTCACGCTTCGAAGACAATGCCTTTAGTCATGGCGAAAACCTAAAGGGTGGCATCAATACAAAATTTGGCGTCGTCAAGGTTCAAAAGCATACTGAATTTGAAATTCGTTTTACCGATCCTGCCACCAAAGAATTGCACCCAGGTGTGCGAGAAACCATTAAGAACGGCCAAAATATTTTTGTCACTTACCCAGGGTATTCCGACTATCGACATATCCCTGTTATTGGCAAAGGGGTGACCTTCCAACTAAAAGGCAGCCCAGATACGTGGGGCATGATGTGTGAAGGCGACTTAGAAGAAGTCTATCGTCGCCGCTCGATCAACTTAAAGCTGATGAGAAGCTATTTGCTGGCTTCCAGTGTCCCACTTGTCATCAGTAGTTCACTGCAGGCTTACACAAATTTATCCGTCATACTAACCAGTTTAATCGCCTTCGCAAGCTTGGGGGTAGCTGGCATACTCTTCAATCGCTTCAGCACAAAAAAAATTAGCCGCAATATGAGTCAAATGACAGAAGTCATTCAAACCATAGCAGAAGGAGAAGGCAACCTAAAACAGCGCCTTGATGATGATCTCAATAATGACGAAACGGGCGATATGGGGCGCTGGATGAACAGCTTTATTGATAACCTCGACAACACCATGAGACAGGTGATCTCAGCCAGCAGTAACGTCAAAAAGTCTAACGAATTTATGATTCGCACCAACGAAGAAGCCAGCCAAGCGTCTCGCTATCTTGAGTCCACCGTTGAAAACATGCTGAGCGTGTTTCAGCAACAAATAGACGAAGTACAGAGTGCGTCTCAGACAGCAAATGATTTAAAACAAGCCATGGATCAGGTCGCAGCAGAAACACAGTCTCGTCTTAAAGCCGCCAAAGCAGGCACACAAGAAATACGCGATGTGGTAAGAGCCACTGCCGAGTCAGTCAAATCATTGGATCAAAAAACCAATGAAGTCGCTGGCATCATTACGACCATCTCAGACATCACCAACCAAACCAACTTGTTGGCACTGAACGCCGCCATAGAAGCAGCAAGAGCCGGTGAACATGGTCGAGGGTTTTCTGTCGTGGCCGACGAAGTTCGTAGTTTGGCCTCTAAAACCGCTTCTGCAGCAGAAGAGATACAAACCATGCTAGAGGGCATTCAAGAACAAACACGCAATGCCGTAAGCTTTATGGAAAAAGGCGCCGAAAACGTCGATAAGAATCTCATGGCAAATGAGCAAAGCAACATTGGAGACAGTGCGCTGTACGATCTAGTCGATACCATGTTCGAAGCCATTTCATTATTAAATGAAAGCAACAAAACAAACGCCAAAACCGTCCATGAAATGGGCGCAGCAACGGAACAAATGCGTCGCTCAATCGCAGCACTACAAAGACGTTCATCGCGCGTTGGATTGTCGGCTTTGAAGCTCGATTCGCTGGTTGGTCAGTTCCAAGTAACCGCCAAATAACAAAAAAACGCAGCTATATTTCCACTTTTTAAAGCAAAAAAAACCGGAGGAAGTTTCCTTCCTCCGGCATAATTTCCTCACAAAAGGATACGCCTAAAACAAGTCATTCCCCGCAATGACAATGACTTATTTTTTTTCTTGGCGCGCCTGTGAGGCAAGACGAACAAACGCATTCGCTTCACCGTAACGACTGTACTCTCCCACACGTTGTACTACTTCAAAAAAGACGCCATGCACTTCTTCGGTATAAAAATGAAAGAATTCACCCTCATCATTTTTGTCGTACATTATGTTGTGTAACTGTAATTTTTTGATCAGATCTGCAGACAAACCAAAGCGTGCTTCGATATCACGATAATAGTTCTGAGGAATCGGCAGCTGTTTCTCACTATCAATGTTTTTTGCCGCGGCAAAAATATCATCACAGGCAAACGCAATTTGGTGTACGCCAGAACCTTTGGATTTTTGAATAAAACGCTGTGCAGAGGCACCACGCGCGTTGGTCATATTCAATGGAATACGCACACGCTTGTCTTTGCTTAAGGCAGTACGGCTTACGACCAATCCGTGAATATCCGGCAAATCTTGGCTGGCATCGATATCGAAACCAAATACCGATTTATAGAAGAAAGATGCCGACAGAAAATCCGTATTGGAAACCGTTTGGCCGATGTGATCGAAACGTGTTAAACCAACGCCCGTTTCGCCTTGAATACCTTGTATCGGTTTGAAATCTACGTCGAAAAAGCGCACCGCCGCATCCGCGGAGACCAAATACACCAAGCTATCACCAATCCCACGCAGCGCCGGAATATTTAATTCACCGGGACCCGCCTGATTATCAAAACGCTCAACACGATAACGTTCAGCCAAAGACAAGGTTGCTTTCACATTTTCAGAGGCAAATGCCATGGCACAAACAGACACACCGTGTTTCTGGAAATGCTCATGGGCTTGGCTTTTCGGTTCACGATTAAGAATCAGGTTAATGTTTCCCTGACGCATCAAGCTAACGTTTTTAGAACGATGTTTATGGGTTTCATGAAAACCTAACTGAGCTAAGGTATTAGTCAAGGCTTCGCCGCTTTCCCCCTCAATGGCAAACTCAATAAACTCAACATCACTGACTTGGGGCGCCACAATCGGAGCGGCTTTTTCTTCGCGTTTGCTCACCGTTTGGTCATCAAGCCAAATCAAAGAACGCATGCCATCAATGGCTTTTTCTAATGGCGAAGAGGAACGAAATTCGTCGTTGAAAATCTCATGTGACAAATAGTCATTAAAGCCTTTGTCTTTCAGCACTTGTAAGAATTCGACCACTGGCATATCGCCTTGACCGGGGAAACAACGGAAGTGTCGACTGTATTGCAACACGTCCATTTGTAGACTGGGCGCATCAGCCACTTGCACAAGGGCAATTTTGTTTAGCGGAATGTCATCACGCAGAACATCTAGCGTATTACCACGGGAAAACATGTGAAAAGTGTCTAAAATTATCCCCAAGTTCGGGTGATCAACACGCTTAACCAGATCCCATGCTTCATGATAATCGGCAATGTGATAGCCCCACGCTAGCGCTTCATAACCCAGCATGATGCCTTCTTTTTTGGCCATTTCAGCAAGGACAAATAAGTCCGCAGCGCACACATCACGATCCGCAGAAGAATAAGGCTGCACGTTACTGCAAAACAACAAACGATTGGTCCCCAATTCATGGGCAACATCCATCTTATGCTGCAACATTTTAATCTTCTGCGAACGCATCGGCTCAGGCATACCTTCCATATCACGAAATGGCTGCAAAGCGATAATCTCCAAACCAAGATCTTGCGCCATACGACGCACCTCTTTCGGAGAACCATCAAACTGAGTTAAGTCATTTTCGAAAATTTCGACACCTTGAAAACCGGCTTTTGCCGCGGCTTCGAATTTTTCTCTCAGCGTGCCTGATAAGGTAACGGTTGCGAGTGCTGTTTTCATTCTTATGTCCTGACTGTCTACATTTCATAACGAAAACGATATGTGAAAAGCAAATCTGTTTTCTTCTGCTATAACTACTATGATTGATGCTAGCACAAGATTTTTATATTGAGAGTCTTATTAAGAATGAAATAAAGTGCCAAAAATATACCGAAAAAGGAATACATAACCTCTTTCAAAAAAAACGACATGAGGGTGTAATAAGAGAATATCATTCCCTTATTAGCGCTTGTGATTAAGCCTGATTCCTTAGTGTTTCTTTTTTTCAGTAGCTGACGACCCAATAGCCAGTTAGCAGCGACAGAGACCATGCGTGTACGATGGGAGACCTTTTATGCTAGAAAATCGTATTAAATATCGCCACCTTCAATGTTTTTTAGAAGTCACTCGTCAAGGTAGTGTTGTTCGTGCCGCCGACGTATTGGCTCTTACCCAACCTGCTGTCTCAAAAAAACTCAAAGAATTGGAAGACATTCTTGGGGTTAGATTGCTGGAGCGAAGTAAAAAAGGCGTTGAACTCACGCCATTTGGCAAAGTCTTTCTAGAACACGCCAGCACCAGTGTCGCGGCATTGCGTGAAGGTACAGAACGAGTAGCCCAAGCACAGCAAAAAGGCATCAGTCGTATCAGCATTGGTGTTTTGCCGACTGTCGCAACCAGCATTCTGCCAGAGTCCGTCAAACGTTTTCGCACGGGCGGTCTGGATGTGCGATTGCATTTGGTTTCTGGTCCAAACGCCTTATTAATGAGTCAATTACGGGTTGGTGAATTGGATTTAGTGGTTGGTCGCTTAGGTGTGCCAGAAGCCATGTCAGGCTTATCATTTCAGCATTTGTACTCGGAGCAGGTCACGTTTACCGTTCGACCTAATCATCCATTGCTAACAAAAGAAAACTTCCAAATCAGCGATATTGCCAATTACACGGTGCTCTACCCGCCAAAAGGCTCAATCACTGCGCCTTATGTAGACCGATTTTTATTGTCCCAAGGCGTTAGCACACTAACAGATAGAATCGACACTGTATCGGATTCGTTTGGCAAAGAATTTATTCGCAATAACGATGCGGTGTGGATTATTTCACGTGGTGTTGTGGCTCGAGAAATCGCCGACGGAGAATTGGACGAATTACCCATCGATACCAAAGAAACCTTAGGTGCCGTTGGTTTGACCACACGCGCCGACTCGGTGCCTTCACTCGCACTCAAACTTTTTATGAACGCCATCCGAGACACGGCTAAAACCTTAGACAGCTATTACAAACCCATTGATCATCACCATAAGGACAGCCCGGTTATTTAAACGGCTGCCGTAAGGTAAGAAAACAGGACCTTTAAATGCTGACCATTATTGCCATCACAACCCCCATTTTCATCATGATCATGTTGGGATATTTTGCGGTCCGCGTTAAATTGGTTCCTGGTGACACCATTGCCGGCATGGCAAAAGTCGTCATGTATTTCACCCTTCCCGCCCTGATTTTCAGTACCTTGGCAAGAATGGAGTTTGATGATGTTATCGTCCCAGCCTATATTGCGACTTATGCAATAGGATCCATACTCACCCTATTGATTGGTCTATTTATTAGCTTAAAAGTCATGAAGCGTTCTCTCATCGAGAGCACGCTAAAAGGGGCAGGCATGGCCTGTTCGAACTCGGCCTTCTTCGCGTATCCAGTGATGTTACTGGCGTTCAGCAACCCTCCTACGGCCGCGTTTGCCATGTCTCTTATTGTTGAGAATATTCTGGTTTTGCCCATCACGTTTGTGATTTTAGAAATCAGTTCATCAAGAGGACAAGGCCTTAAACCCACCTACATGCTCTACACTGTGATAAAAAGATTGCTCAAGAATCCGCTCATTTTAGCGGTCACCGGTGGGGTATTAGCGTCTACTTTTCACTTAGAACTGCCCGCTGTCATTGATCGCGTGTTGGTCATGCTGTCTGGTGCTTCCGCCACACTCGCCCTCATTGTGCTTGGAGGATCATTGGTAGGAACCAGCCTTAGTGGCAACGCCAAAGACATTTGCTTTGTCACCACCGGAAAACTCGTACTGCATCCGTTGATGATTGCTATCGTAGCGCTCTTTATGCCAGAAATGGACCACAACCTTCTGCTTGGTGGCATCTTGATTGCGGCCGTTCCTATGATGAGTATTTATCCAATTATTGGCAGCCAGTATGGATTCCGCTCGATTTGTGCCAGCACATTACTCATTACCACGTTAGCGTCTTTCGTCACCCTCGCCGTCATTTTATCTTTAATGGGGTTAAATTAAAAATGGGCGAGCGCGAGCACCATCATTACGCTTTAAGCTTATACACCAATCCCTGAATACCCAAAACATACCCTTGTACGCCCATACCCACCACGATTCCTGCTGCGGCAGGGGATATATAAGAATGATGACGAAACGCTTCACGAGCGTGTACGTTAGAAATGTGAACTTCAATCACCGGTACATCAGCGCCTTTTATAGCATCGTGAAGCGCAACTGATGTATGTGTATAAGCACCGGGATTGAACACTACGCCCAATACTTCGCCCGCTTTAATGCGACGACCTGCCTCATGAATGAGATCAATCAGTACACCTTCATGATTCGATTGATGGCACTCCACATCGTGGCCTAATTTCTGTGCGGCCTCACGGCACATGACTTCCACATCCGCTAGGGTTTCATAACCATAAGTGGCAGGCTCACGAGTGCCCAGTAAATTTAAATTAGGGCCGTTCAATACCATGATGGTAGACATTCTTATTACTCCTATAAATCAACATAAACATTCAATTAATCGCATCGCCATTTTTTCAAACAAAAAAGCGTAGTAAGACACTCAAGCTAAAAAATGACAACACTGTGGTAATCAATAACGTACTCGCACAGAAACTCCGTTCGCCATACTCGCCACAGACAATTGGGTAAGAACTAAACATAGGCACAGCCGCAAAAATAATAACCGCGATCTTTAACTCATTTGGCATAGTGGGGGTGAGCAGCAAAAGCAAAGCCACTAGGATAGGAAAAAGAACTAGCTTTCCAGTCGCCACTAATAAAATGGGAGACCATTGACCTTTGATAGACACCCCGACTAAAGAACCACCAATCACAATCAAGGCAACAGATGAAGCCGCAACGGCCAGTAAATCGAATCCTCGCCCCATAAAACTGGGCAGACGTAACTCAAACACGGAAAAAACCAAACCAGCGGCTAAGGCAATTAACAAGGGATTCGTTGAGATTCGTTTCACAACAAATACAAGAAGACTTTTTTCACTGTTCTGACTTTTTCCTAACATGGTTTCAATAAAAATTAAGCAAATCGGTAACAAAATAATGTTTTCCACCATCAGTGACATCACAAAGGCCTGAGTCAAAGACGAATCAAAAAACTGTAACAAGACAGGAAAACCAATGAAGGCACTGTTTGACATGGTTGCTCCAACCCCTCGGACACCCGCGTCAACCAGACCACTTTTAAGCAGTCGCCAGCTCAGCAATACAGTAATAAAAAAAGTCGCTAAGCCACTCGCTGCGTACACGGCAAGATAGTCAAAATGCAGGACCTCTCCGATCTCCATGCTGGACAATTTCATAAAAATTAACGCTGGCAAAGCAAGGTACAGCACAAAACGGCTCAACCCTGGTATGGCGGCTTGGGGGAGAAAAGAAAAACGCACACTCACAAAGCCCACCAATATCAGAAAAAAGATGGGCGCAACGATATTAATGACGGCTGCCATATTAAAAGTTCCTTATTGAAGTCATCGTGTTCATTTCATAAAAAACCGCTTAGGCCGACGCTCTACTTTTGTTTGTAGTTGCAGAGGTTGCACTGCTGAGATCTGGCAGTGTTAAGCCTTTTTGAATATGGGAATCCAGTATCGATAGCGCATTCTCAGTGTCATCTTCTAAAAGACATTTTAACAATTGATGATGCTCTTCCATGGAAGCTTGTCCACGAAAGGGTCGACGATGCAACGCCAGCACCTGATAGCGCATATACAGTTCAATCACCGAAGCATGATAACGGATGAGCTGTTGAGAGCCACAATGTGACACCATGGTAATATGAAAGTCCCTATCGGCCTTTTCCCATGCCTGCACATGACTCGCCTCGTCCTCCATCATTCGTTTCTCAATACAGTTCAAGCGAAAATGCGCACTGATTAAAGCCGACTTCCACTCCATATGACCGATCTTATTGGCCATGGATTTGCGCACCCCCGACAGCTCTAGCATCTGCCTTAACTCTAATAGCTCACATAAATCTGCACTGGAAACCGGTTTTACTGAAAACCCTTTTTGGTCGACAAACAACACAAAACCGTCGGATACAAGGCGCATTAAGGTTTCGCGTAACGTGTTAACACTCGCGCTGTAACGCAAGCGCAACGCGTTTAATTTCAGCTTTTCGCCGGGCGCCAGTTTGCCCGTTACAATGTCTGAACGCAGTTGCTCATAGACAGATTGCCCAACTAATTTGCGATCATCGGAGTTAATCATAGAAATTTCTAAGGGCCTTTTATTATTTTATAAGACCTCTGCACTATATCACGAGGCAAAGCATTCTAATGTATAGCCAAACGAAAAGACGCCCTTTGGCGCCTTTTTAGGTTGTTCACTTTATGAAATGACGAGAACTAAATCAACGAGCTAACCACATCGTATTTTTCACGGAACTGATCCCACACAGGCTTTACATCCGTGACTTTTTGTCCGGTAAAAATCTCAAAAGCATCAATACCTTGATAGAAAAACAAATCAAAGCCAGACACTATTTGCAGACCTTTTTTATTGGCTTCTACCAAAAACTCCGTATCCATTGGGGTGTAAACCGCATCAAATGCCCACTTTTGACCTTGAATCAACTCCGCCGCCAACGGCATACCTGGACTTTTCAAATGACCGACAGGCGTACAATTTACCAATCCGTCAACCTGTGCAGCGGCTTCAGCAATCTCCTCTTTGGCAACAACACGTGCCTTATAACCTGCATCATTGATGGCATCGACCAAAGACTGTGCGCTACTTTCACTCAAATCGGTGACCCACACCTCTGTGGCACCCACTTCAAACAAGGCAAAGCCAATCGCACGCCCTACACCACCCGCACCTATCATCAGCACTTTGCCTGCGGGTAAATCGCCCACTCGCCCCTTATAGCCGCGAATAAACCCCGTGTAGTCGGTGTTAAACGCACACACTTTGCCATCTTTTAATAGCAAGGTATTACTGGCACCCACTTTTTTTACTGCGTCGTTCACTTCGTCTGCACTGTCAATGGCAATTTGCTTGTAAGGAAAGGTGACGTTCGTACCAACAAATCCCAAGGCACGAATTTCAGCCAATTTGGCATGAAAAGACTCCGCGCTATCGTCTTCTGGCACTTGCAATTGGTAATCCACAGGCAACTGTTTTAATTCACCTAACATCATGTGTAAAGAGGGAGATCGAGAAGCGGCAATCGCCTGACCAATAAGACCTAAATATAACATTGTAATTGCCTCCAACATATTCCAAAAAGGAATGTCATAACCTTCAGAATTGAGTCATAAAGGAAAAAAACGCTTCCTTTATCAAAGATAGAAGAAGCGTATACCAAAACTCATGATTTGTTGTATGACAATTTGACATGTATTTTGATTGGAAAAATTATATCAAAATAACCACTTTTAAACGGCGTCCTTGGTTGCCAATAATTGCAACCCAGCACCCGTATTTGAGATAGGTAAATGATAACTGCGATGCAACTCGGTTAATTTTCCTTGCAGCGCACCACGCATCGCCAGCCACATATTGAGTTCAACGCCTTGAGAGCCGGCTTGTTCAACCAAGTCAATATTAGAAAACTGGGTCAGAGCTTCCGGTTCATTCACTATTTTTTCCATGCAATATTGGTCAAACGCTTTATTAATAAAGCCAGCTCGCTGACCATCCAACTGATGCGATAACCCTCCAGTCCCAAATACCACCACTTTCTGATGGCCAGAAAAAGAGCGGATAGCGTCACCAATAGCCTTACCAAAATCAAAACAGCGACTGGGTTTTGGCATCGGATGACGTTCACAGTTAATCGCGATCGGAATCACTTTAATATGACCATATTGGTGGCCCGGCCACATAAGCGTCAACGGCACTGTCAGTCCGTGGTCGACTTTCATCTCTTGGCAAACGGTTATATCAAACTCGTGCTCGATCAATTGATTAACAATGTGCCAAGACAATTCGGTTTCACCCGTTACAGGTGGAATTTCAGCAATCCCCCAGCCTTCATCGGCATTCTCATACTGAGCCGCCGCGCCAATCGCAAACGTCGGTTTACGATCATGAAAAAACTCTAACCCGTGGTCATTATAAAAAATAACGGCAATATCAGGTTCTTGCGCATAGAGCCATTCCCGTACCGGCGGATAAGCGTCAAAGAAATCTTTCCAATAAGGCGTTTGCTCAAGACCTTTGTCCATGGCGACACCAATAGCAGGAATATGAGATGTGGCGATACCGCCCAGTATTGTCGCCATTATTTTTCTCCCTGCTTGACTAAAAATGCTTTGAATTCATCGGTTGTCATGCCTGTCTGTAAGCCGCCAACGTCTTGGACATTTAATCCCAAGATTCCAGCAAATTTCGCTAAATAATAAATACTGCCGCCCGCTTCAAGCATGGCAATCACATCTCGCTCTTTTACTGCTTGTTTTTGCTCTGCTGTTAAACGAAATTTGTCACAATAGCCTTCTTCATCCGCTAAAAACTCGGCTCTTGCGGCAGCGTGATTAAAGGAATAACACATTTTATTAAGAGGATAGCCTTTTGTGGCCATGGGCCCATCAAACATAATATTGCCCGGAATCTGACTCATTTGACTCATTCTGTTACCTCGCTCTCCTATCATTTTAAGCAATGGCATAAAGCCGCATTAGTGGCGAGTATAAGAACAAACAAGCGGTACAAACCTTGATCTAAATCTAAGTTTCCCTATTTAAAAAATAGAACGTAAAATTTAATTAAGCCGTGCTGATTCCGCCATATATAGGAAAAAATGGCGAATTAATCCTTCATTTTGATTCCTTTGGTATTCGTTTTTGATATAGTCTATTAAAAATAATAAGGAGGTCTTATGGAGATCGCAATTCCCAACCTACGACATTTGCGCGTCTTTCTCGCGGTAGCAGAACTAAAAAGCATTACCCGTGCTTCTGAAACCATCTTCTTATCGCAGCCTGCGATTACCCAAGCCATCGCTAAATTAGAGGGATTATTAGGTGCCACTCTATTTGAGCGCCATTCCGATGGTATGTATCCCACTCCTTCTGGCGAGGTATGGCAAAAACGCGTTAGCCGAGCCATCCATCATATCCAAAACGCCACACTCGAAATCGTCAAAGACAACACACCAAAAGAACGTGTGCAAAAAAATCTCGTGGCTTTAATCAGCACAACTCAACTAAGAGCCTTGATTGCCGTAAGCGAAGCGCAAAACTTCAGCATTGCCAGCCGCAACTTAGCGGTTTCCCAATCATCCGTGCATCGTGCCGCACGAGACTTGGAACGCTTACTTGGGGTGGTATTGTTTGAAAAAAACAGCCTAGGAACGAATGCCACTAAAGCGGCGCAAACCTTAGCAAAAGCCACCAAACTTGCCTTTAGCGAACTACGCCAAGGCATTTACGAGATCAACGCCTTACAATTTAAAGATGTCAGTACCATCACCATTGGCAGTATGCCTTTGGCGCGTATGACTATTTTGCCTAAGTCCATTTTACAATTTAACGAGCGCCATCCTGACGTTAACATCAATGTTACCGAAGGCCCCTATGCCGACTTACTGCATCACCTACGCCAAGGTGATATCGATATTATTTTAGGTGCGTTGCGCCATCCAACACCCGCAGAAGACGTGGTTCAGGAAGAATTATGGGCACCACCTTTATCCGTTGTGGCACGTAAAGATCATCCTTTAATGAGCAAAAATCACATTAGTGCAGAAGATCTTGCCAAGTTTGCCTGGGTCGTTCCCGCCAAAGGCACGCCCACTCGACAAGCCTTCGAAGACATTTTCAAAGACGCAGGAATGGCTTTACCAACGCGATTGGTTGAGTCCAGCTCACAGATACTGATTCGTGAACTCTTGATCGAAAGCGATCGATTAACACTCATCTCGGCACATCAGGTGGAGCGAGAAATTAATATTGAATTGCTCAATGTTATCGACTTTCCGCTGGAGCATACTCGCCGACCAATCGGACTTTGTGTGCGAAAAAGCTGGCTTCCAACCGTCACTCAATCGCACTTCCTCAGTTTGTTACGAGAAATATCTGAACACTTTCGCTAATCCTTCATAAGGATAGATTGCAAAAAATGAATGGCTTATGCGGTTTATGGATTATCCCCATTAGATCGCGAATGCTAGATTTGCTACGAATGTATTGGGTAATCTTATTGTGCCCTTAAAATAAACACTCGCACTTTTAGGAGTAGACTAATGAGAATTTGTATCGCTGGTGCATCAGGCGCTTTTGGCATGAAACACATGGACGCCATTGCGGCGATCGAAGGCGCAGAAGTCGTTTCTGTCGTTGGCACAAAGATCGATGCGATTAAAGCCTTTGCAGAACAACGCGGTGTTCCTCACTACACAACCGATTTAGCCGAAAGTTTGGCTCGTGACGACGTGGATGCCGTCATTTTAGCGACCCCCACTCAAATGCATGCAGCGCAAACCATTCAATGCCTTGAAGCAGGCAAACATGTGATGTCTGAAATTCCAATGGCAGACAACATTGAAGACGCTCGCAAAGTGGTCGAAGTGCAAAAGAAAACCGGCCTAGTTGCCATGGCAGGTCATACTCGCCGTTTTAATCCATCCCATCAGTGGATCCACAACAAAATCATGGCAGGTGAATTAAACGTTCAACAAATGGACGTGCAAACCTACTTCTTCCGCCGTTCCAACAAAAATGCCCTAGGCCAAGCGCGCTCTTGGACTGACCATCTACTATGGCACCATGCTTGCCATACAGTGGATTTGTTCCAATATCAAACAGGCGAAACAGCCAGTAAAGTACAAGCGCTGCAAGGCCCCATCCATCCTGACCTTGGCATTGCTATGGACATGAGCATTGGTATGAAAGTACCGAATGGCGCGATTTGCACCTTGTCTTTGTCCTTCAATAACGATGGTCCATTTGGTACCTTCTTCCGTTATATTTGCGATAATGGCACTTATATCGCGCGCTACGACGATCTATTCGACGGCAGCGAAAACAAGATTGACCTATCTGGCGTAGCGGTTTCAAATAACGGCATCGAGCTACAAGATCGTGAGTTCATTGCCGCGATTCAGGAAGGCCGTGCGCCAAATGCTTGTGTCACTCAAGCCATTGAAGCCATGGAAACTTTACACCGTTTAGAACAATGTCTAGAAGACTAAATCCTAATGCTCTAAAGTGACAATACTTTACAGTGACTCAACAACACTCAAATGGGGAGCTTAGGCTCCCTGTTTTATTAAGGATATTGTTATGTCAAAACACGCTTACTTAGCCAATCCAACCATAGGTTTAGGTTGCATGAATTTATCCCATGCCTATGGCTCACCTGTGGCAGAAGAACAAGCCATCAAGGCCCTTCATCAAGCCTTTGAAATGGGTTATCGCCATTTTGATACCGCAACGCTTTATGGTGGCGGCAATAACGAACTTTTGGTCGGTAAAGCCCTTAAAGATCGTCGTGATGAATTCTTCCTTGCCAGCAAATGCGGCATGGCGATGGTGGATGGCAAAAAAGAGATTAACGGCCGACCAGAAAACATTCGCCAACAATGTGAAGCCAGTTTGAAGCGCCTGCAAACAGACCATATTGATTTGTATTATTTACACCGCCGCGACTTCAATGTCCCCATCGAAGAAAGCGCAGGTGCTCTGGGTGAGTTAGTCAAAGAAGGCAAAATAGGCGCTGTCGGTTTATCCGAAGTATCCGCTGACACCTTAACTCGTGCTCACAATGAATTCCCAATTACCGCGATTCAATCCGAATATTCTTTATGGACACGCAATCCAGAAATTGCCGTGTTAGAAGCCTGTAAGAGACTGGGTATTACCTTTGTTGCTTTCAGCCCATTGGCGCGTGGCTTTTTAACGGGCACACTTAAAGACGTTACTGAATTAGAAGCCAAAGATATTCGTAACAACATGCCTCGCTTTAACGCCGAGCATTATCCTAACAATTTGGCATTGTTAAACGACTACTTTGCCCTTGCCAAAGACATCGGCTGCACACCATCGCAACTGGCTTTGGCTTGGCTTATTGCAAAAGATAAAAATATTGTCCCTATTCCGGGCACTCGTTCGGTTAATCATATGAGAGACAATTTTGAGTCCGAGCAATTAAAGCTGGATGCCAAACAAGTCAGCCTGCTCGATGAGATGATTAATCAGCATAACGTCCATGGCCCACGCTATACCGCCGCCCAACAAGCCGAAATAGACACCGAAGAATTCGCATAACCATCTACAGCTTATCTATCATCCAATCGAATCTATAATATTTTTGAGATTCGGTTGGATCATTTCTTCATAGCTAAATATCACTTTTTGTTTGCGTACCTGCGATCCTGCTTATATGTTAAAAGGGTTATACGTTAGCTTGTCCATAAGACGACCTAACCATTACTAATGTATTGACCTCTTTGGACCGTATTATGGATCAAAACGACATCACACCTTTGTCTACTGCGAATTTACTGGGTATCGAGTTTATCGAAATAGTCGCGCCCTCTTTAGAAAGCGTGACTCCCTTAATGACTGAGCTAGGTTTTAGCCTTTACGCAAAACATCGGCGTAAAAATGTATTCTTATTTCAACAAAATCAGTTAAAAATAATTATCAATTGTTCGCAAGATCCAACATTAGAAGCTTATGTTGGCGAAATGGGCATCGCTCTTTTTGCTATCGCGTTTAAATGTGACGACGCTTCTACCGCTCATGCTGAGCTAATAAAACGAGGGGCTTGGGATTCATCCAATCATTCAGGCCCTATGGAAGTCAATATTCCAGGCATTGAGGGAATGGGCGGCACCTTAATCTATTTAGTTGATCAAGTGCGTGACGATTTAAGCGTATATGACATTGATTTTAAAACCATCCCCAGCGTAGCTGAAAAATTAAATGGTTCATTGTCTCACTTCCATGAATTTACTATTCAAGTAGATCCTGACCGTACTCAGACTTGCTTAACCTTTTTTGAACGGCTTTTTGGTTTTCAAGCAAACGATGTGACCAGCTTACAGCTCCCTGGAAAACACGCCATCAGCTTACGTTTTGTCGAAGCTTCAGACGAACAACACAATACTGAATTTTTTAGCAAAATCACTTTCAAAGCAAATGAGAACAGTCCACTTCGTCATCAAACTTTCGCAAGTAATGATCGCGCCTTTGCTATAGAGGTAATCTAATATGCTGTCTATTGCGGCAAACCTTTTTCATAATACGCTCGAAGATAAATTCGCCGCGTTGGCCCAAGCAGGCTTTCTAAAAATTGATCTAACACACTCTGATTTTGGCGCTGATAAGCGTGATATCGAACACATTGCCGAACTCGCCAAACACAATGGCATTGAAATCAGCAGTGCGTCGAGTTTGCGAGAATTTGGTGGAAATACAAATCATATCCATGAATACGATATGGATTTGGCGCGCAATTACATAAAAACCTTAGCGCAACTGGATTGCCGCTTACTGGTTGTTATGCCACCCACTATTCGCTCTAAGAACATAAACACCAATCAAATTTTGGCCGATCTTCGTGCTTTGGCTAATTTAGCCATTCCTTATCGCATTAAGATTGCTTTAAAAGCATTGCCTTGGTCACCTTACATTGGCAGTTATCAAGCCGCCGCCTCGCTTTGCCGAGACGTAAACAGCCCAAATTTTGGCTTAGTAATTGATACGTTTCATTTTCTGAGTGAATCAGAAGCAATTGATGTTCTTGAAAAAATCCCGACGTCAGATATTTTTTTAGTACAATGCTCGGACTTCAACAGCAGCATGACCTATTCGCTTGAAGATCAAATCGAGACCTATCACCACAAGCGTTTGATTCCAGGAGATGGCTATTATGAAAGTAGCATTGTCACCTTAATAGAACACCTGCATCAACAAGGTTATCGTGGTCACTATTCTATTTTAGCCAATAACGCCATCTACAAGACCCAACAAGCCGATGAGCTTATCTCTCGTATAAATTCCTTCCAAGAAGCTTGCCAAGCGTTTCTGTAATGACAAAATTGATACGAAAAAGGCCGTCTTTCTAGTAAAGAAAAACGGCCTTATTAGCATCTATTTCATTAGCTTCCTAATGGAATCATCTTTCTCAATAATGGACTAAACGATTTCAATCAGCATTTCACCCGGTGTGACTCGGTCGCCTTTTTTAACGAAAACGCCTTTTACCGTACCCGCCACGTTGGCGTGTACCTCGGTTTCCATCTTCATGGCTTCCGTGACGAGTACAGCTTGACCCGCGGTAACCGTGTCGCCTTCTTTAACCAAGACATCAATGATATTACCCGGCATCGCCGCACTAACATGACCAGGTTCAGTCGCGCGAGATCGCCCTGCACCACCGTCAGCAACATATTCATTCAGCGATTCAAACACCACTTCTTCTGGCATACCGTCCAAAGACAAGTACAACTTGCGTTTACCAACCCCAAAGTCACCTACACCAGTGATTTCAACATTGTAGACTTCACCATGCACATCAATCTTGAACTCAGTAGCCAAGCCACCTGCGGCTGCACCTTGACCCGCTTGTTCTAGCGGTAACAAGACTTCTGGAACCAAGGTTCCGTCAGCACGTTGCTGTAAAAATTCACGACCTAGTTCAGGGAACATAGCAAAGGTCAGTACATCTTCTTCTGATTTCGCTAATTCACCAATTTCATTGCGTAATTTATAAAGCTCTGGTGACAAAGAATCCGCAGGACGAGCGTCGTTAACTGATTCATTACCTACGGCTTTTTTCTGCACGTCTGGATTTACTGCCGCTGGCGGTTGGCCGTATCCACCCAATAAGTAACGTTTCACTTCATTGGTGATAGTTTTATAGCGCTGACCTGCCAATACGTTATAAACCGCCTGCGTACCAACGATTTGCGAGGTAGGCGTTACCAAAGGCGGATAGCCTAAGTCAGCACGAACACGAGGAATCTCGGCAAACACCTCACGAATCTTGTCTAACGCATTTTGCTCTTTTAACTGGTTCGCCAAGTTTGACATCATACCGCCCGGCACTTGGTTAACCTGTACAGACACATCTTCGCGCGTAAATTCGCTTTCAAATTGATGATACTTTTTACGAACATCACGGAAGTAATCGGCAATTTCTGACAACAAGGCCAAATCTAAACCCGTGTCGTAATCGGTATCTTTCAAAGCCGCCACTTGAGTCTCAGTCGCTGGATGGCTAGTGCCACTGGCAAAGGATGAAATCGCGGTATCAATACGGTCGGCACCTGCTTCGATGGCTTTAAGCTGACACAAAGGCGCCAAACCTGAGGTTGAATGGCTGTGTACTACTAAAGGCAAATCGACTGCTTCTTTGATGGCTTTCACCAGATCATAAGTCGCATAAGGCGTTAACAAACCCGCCATGTCTTTAATGGCAATAGAGTCTGCACCCATGGCTTGCATGGCTTTAGCTTGCTCGACAAACAAGGCTGGCGTATGCACTGGGCTGGTCGTATAACAAATCGTACCTTGCGCATGTTTACCGGCTTTTTTCACCGCTTTCATCGCGGTTTCAATATTACGCAGATCGTTTAGTGCATCGAACACACGGAACACATCGATGCCGTTATCGGCCGCCTTTTGCACAAAGGCTTCCACCACATCATCGGCATAATGGCGATAACCCAACAGGTTTTGACCACGCAACAACATTTGCAAACGGGTATTAGGCAAAGCCGCACGCAATTGACGCAAACGCTCCCAAGGGTCTTCTTTCAAAAAACGCACGCAAGCATCAAAGGTTGCGCCACCCCATACTTCCAAAGACCAAAACCCCACTTGATCCAGTTTCTCACAGATCGGCAACATGTCTTCCGTACGCATACGAGTGGCGATCAGCGATTGGTGTGCATCACGCAAGGTCACATCTGTCACTTGTATTTTTTGTTTAACTTGACTCATTTTCCTTCCTCCTGCGGATTATCGACCAACATGCGCTGCAATAGCGGCGGCTAACACCAAAGCGATATCGCTTGGATGGCGTCTAACGGAATAATTTAATAACTCAGGGTGCGCTGGCACAAACCCTGTATTGAACTTGCCTTTGATGAAATCTGGGTGTTTCAGAATTTGCTGATAATAATTCGCCGTGGTTTTGATGCCATGCAAACGCATATCGTCTATGGCTCGACGACCGCGCGCCACCATCTCATCCCACGTCAGCGCCCACACCACCAGCTTTAAACACATGGAATCAAAGTAAGGCGGAATGTCATAACCCGTATAAATGGCGGTATCGACTCGAACGCCTGGCCCACCCGGTGCGTAGTAGTGAGTTATACGACCAAAGCTGGGTAAAAAATCGTTCTTAGGGTCTTCCGCATTAATTCGAAATTGCATCGCGTAACCACGATAATGAATGTCTTCTTGACGGAAACTAAGGGGCAAACCTGCGGCGACACGCAGCTGCTCACGGACAATATCGACACCGGTAATTTGCTCCGTAATCGTGTGCTCAACCTGTACCCGTGTATTCATTTCCATGAAATACACTTCGTTGCCAGACAATAAAAACTCCACCGTACCGGCGTTGACGTAATCCACCGCTTTGGCGGCTCGCACTGCAAGATCGCAAATATACTGACGTTGTTCCGGAGTAAGCTGTGGGCTGGGGGCAATTTCGATCAGTTTTTGATTACGACGCTGAATCGAACAATCGCGCTCAAACAAATGCACCGCATTGCCTTGCGAATCCGCCAATATTTGCACCTCAATATGACAAGGATCGACAATGCACTTTTCTAAAAACACTTCCGCAGAACCAAACGCTTTGGTGGCTTCAGAAATAACACGAGGGTATTGCGCGGTTAATTCTGCTGGCGTATCGCAACGTCGAATGCCTCGACCGCCACCGCCAGAGGTTGCCTTGATCATCACTGGATAACCAATTTTCCCAGCCAAACTTAATGCTTCATCCAGGTTAGCTAAATTCCCTTCAGAGCCTGGCGTGATAGGAATGCCCGCTGCACGCATACTGTCACGGGCTTGAGTTTTATCCCCCATTTTGTGAATAACAGAAGAATGAGGCCCAATAAACGCCACCCCTTTTTGCTCACACAATTCAGCAAAACGCGCGTTCTCAGACAAAAAACCATAACCTGGATGAATGGCGTCACAACCCGTTTCTATGGCTAAGTTGACGAGACGCAAAGGATCTAAATACCCTGCTAATGGATCATCGCCCAACGAGTAAGACTCGTCCGCGCGTTTGACATGCAAGGCATATCGGTCAGGCTCTGTAAAGATCGCCACAGAGCGAATCCCCGCCTCCGCACAAGCGCGAATAATACGAACCGCAATTTCACCTCGGTTAGCAATCAACACTTTTTTCAACATGAGTCACTCCTTTGTTATTAGAAAAGACCTGCACACCACCTTATGGGCAGAGTCGTTATGCAAATGTCTCTGTTTATTCAGACTACTCAAAGATTAACCAAAGTAAAAATTGATATTTCGATAGCCATGTATAAGCTATAACTTATGAATAATAGCGAGAGGAAACAAAAACAATGCCTCAAAACATACAAGGTTTAATTAACAGACTGACTTTTAGACAATTACAAGTATTTAAAAGCGTATATGAATTAAACAGCTATAGTCGCGCTGGCGACATGTTGGGATTGACTCAACCTGCCGTTAGTCAACAAATACGACAACTTGAACACGCACTTGGACAACCATTGTTTGAATACGTTGGACGCCAGTTATACAGCACAGCGACGGCCAAGCGATTAGCGAAATGCATTCACGCCATGTTTGATGAAATACAAGGCTTTCAAGATGATTTATCTGCTGAAACAGGCATGATATCAGGTGAATTAAACCTAGTTGCAGTCAGTACAGCACAACATATAGTGCCCTATCTGCTCAGAGCTTATACGAGCTTGCATCCCAACGTAACGATAGAAGTAAAAATCATGAATCGTGCCTCCGCTATTGAGCGGCTTAATGACAATCACGATGAATTGGCTATTATGGGATTAGTACCAAACGATAAGCCTATGTTTAGCATACCTTTTTTGAACAATGAGCTGATTGCTGTCGTACCACAAAACCACCCTATTCTCACTCTAGAAGACATACCATTAAGCACTTTTTTAGAACATAACTTATTGCTTCGCGAAGCAGGTTCTGGTAGTCGCTTAGCACTTGAATTACACTGCCAAAAACAACGTATTCGCCTACAAGCAGGCATGGAAATAGGCTCCAATGATGCCATCAAACACGCCGTTATTGCAGGCCTAGGTGTCGCGGTCTTACCAAAGTTGGGCATTTTGTCTGAGCTCACCCTTGGCACGTTAGTCGAAGTCCCCATCAAAGACTTTCCTTTGCGTCGATCCTGGTGCTTAGTTCACCCACAAGGACGCCACCCAACATCAACCATGCGTTCTTTTATAGATTACATCCAACAAAACATTGGGCAGTTTGAAACTATGTTTTCTCGAATGGCTGAGAGATAGTAGACTCAAGGTCATTACAGTTAGACAAAACCAAAACCTTGTTTAGCCAGTTCATTCCCACATCATTTTTTCTTCCGTAATACGCTACAAATACTCACAAAGTGTTACTAACAATAAGTGAACCAACAACAAACATCATCCGTATATGACACTTCTCACACATTAAACCTAAGCCTTACAGTGTAAAATTCAACCAGTTTTGTAGGAATTAGCCTACACTAATTCAGGGAGATATAGCTGTTTAACTGGCTATTGCCCCCAAATGAGGAACTGTCATGTTTTTTACCAAGCAAAAGAAATCCATCGAAAACATCACACCCCAAAATGATGACTCAGCCTTTATCGTTGCGATGGAAAAATTTTGCGCCACCATTAGCTTTTTACCTGACGGTACAATTTTAGATGCCAACTCATTATTCCTAAGTACTGTGGGTTATTCGTTAGCAGAGATTCAAGGTAAAAAGCACCCTATCTTTTGCCCTGAAGAAGTCATTGCCAGTGAAGAGTACAAACACTTTTGGTCTGATTTAGCTGCAGGGAAAAGCAAACAAGGCACATTTTTGCGTAAACATAAAGATGGCTCAGATCTTTGGCTTGAGGCCACTTACTTTCCAGTTGAGATAGATGGGAAAATCGTCAAAGTCATAAAAATTGCTTCCGATGTCACTCGAAACAAAATAATGGCAGACAGTCAAAGTGCAGTCTACAACGCTATAGATAGGTCTTCAGCGACCATAGAATTTATGCCTGACGGCACTATTATAACGGCTAATGATAACTTCATTATTACTATGGGATATCGATCTCAAAAAGACATCATAGGCCAACACCATCGTCAATTTTGCACGCCAGAGTTTTACCAAGAAAATCCTAATTTCTGGACAGAGCTGGCCAACGGTGACTTCAAAACCGGACAGTTCAAACGCATCAATAAACAAGGCAAAACAGTTTGGCTAGAAGCAAGCTATAACCCAATTTTTGATCAATTTGGCAAGGTGATTAAGATACTCAAAGTAGCTTCAGATATTACCGAACGAATCAACACGCAACTAGCCATTCAAAATGCGGCCGAAGTGGCACACTCTACATCTGTAGAAACCGCTAAAGTTTCTGAAAATGGTGCTGATATCTTACGCCGCACCGTTGAGACGTCTGACAAAATCGTCGCAGATATTGAAGTATCTACAGACCTTATTGAGCAATTAAATCATCAGTCGCAAAACATAGCCAAGATTGTCACCTCTATCGGATCAATTGCCGATCAAACCAACTTGTTGGCACTAAACGCAGCGATAGAAGCAGCTCGTGCAGGGGAAAATGGCCGAGGCTTTGCCGTTGTCGCAGATGAGGTTCGCACGCTCGCCGCAAGAACAAGCAAGTCAACAGTCGAAATTGAAGACATGGTAAAACAAAATAGCAATCTAACCATGCAAGCAAAAAACAGCATGAGCAAAGTAAGTGAACGCTCAAGCGAGAATGCACAACTGATTAATGAAGCATCAGGAATAATAGATGAGATTCAAAAAGGCGCGAAACACGTATCAAACACTGTGAGCAAATTGCTGCATACAGAAAGTTAATTGTCTTTTTTTATCAAAAAGATAACAACCGTTACATTTCAGGACACTTTCACTACAGCTATAAAGTTAAACAGCACTTATAGTCTGATTATAAATTCAGCAATAAACATAAAAATATACAAGGCTAGGGAGAAGAAGCAAATGTTTTTTAATAAGAAGCAGTCCGAAAAAAAACCAGTTCAATCTGTCGATAGTGCAGCTATAGAAGCGATGAACAAGTTCTGCGCAACCATTAGTTTCTCACCCGACGGTACTGTTCTAGAGGCAAATTCGTTGTTTCTTAATACGATTGGTTATTCTCTTATAGAAATACAGGGACAAAAGCATGCATTGTTTTGTCCAAGTCAAATAACCTCTAGCGCAGATTACAAAAGTTTCTGGCCGGATCTAGCGGCAGGAAAAAGCAAAGAAGGTACGTTTTTGCGTAAACACAAAGACGGTTCGGATATATGGCTTGAAGCCACTTATTTCCCTGTTGAAATAGATGGCATTGTAGTGAGAGTAATAAAAATTGCTTCTGATGTGACCAAAGCTAAACTTATGGCAGACAGTCAGTTAGCGATTTACAACGCCATTGACCGCTCCTCTGCCACTATTGAATTTACTCCGGACGGTACTGTAATTACCGCAAATGACAATTTCTTAACGGCATTAGGCTACCAGTCAAAAAAAGAAATTGTTGGCCAAAATCACCGTAAATTTTGTACTGATAAATTTTATCAAGATAACCCAAGATTTTGGGCTGAACTGGCTCATGGTGACTTCAAAACAGGCCAATTTGAGCGTGTCGGTAAACAAGGTCAAATCGTCTGGTTAGAAGCCAGTTATAATCCAATTTTCGACCAATTTGGCAAAGTTATTAAAGTCCTCAAGGTTGCCTCAAACATTACAGAGCGAGTGAATAAACAGCTGGCCATTCAACATGCCGCAGAAGTTGCTCACTCAACCTCAGTAGAAACCGCACAAGTATCGGAAAATGGTGCACAGATCTTACGTCGTACCGTTGAAACCTCAGATAAAATTGTTGCCGATGTTGAAGTATCCACAGACCTTATAGAACAACTTAATCACCAGTCTGAAAGCATTGCCAAAATTGTCACAACCATTGGCTCTATTGCCGATCAAACCAACTTACTAGCACTCAACGCTGCCATTGAGGCTGCACGAGCTGGCGAACATGGCCGCGGATTTGCCGTCGTAGCGGATGAAGTAAGAACTTTGGCCTCTCGTACCAGTAAATCCACTATTGAAATTGAAGAAATGGTCGCACAAAACAGCAACCTGACTCGCCAAGCCAAAACCAGCATGAGCAAGGTAAGCGAACGCTCCAAAGAGAACGCGCAATTGATAGATGAAGCCTCTGGCATTATAGATGAGATTTTAAAAGGCGCTGTACACGTTTCTAATACGGTTAATAATCTTTTGAATATCGAAAAATAAAAAAATCCGCTCTCTATTTTTGTAGATAGCGGATTCTTATTTGCAGCAAAACCTTCTATTCAAAAAGGTCGGTTATTTAGGCATTTCATGCTCTAACAGCATCAAACCTGAGCCTGTATTCGAAATCGGCGCATGGTAATTGCGATGCAGTTCAGTTACTTTACCTAACAAGGTACCGCGCATTGCTATCAGCATGTTCAGCTCAACAGCTTGTGCCCCGCCTTGCTCGACAAGATCAATGTTGGTGTATTTTGTCAGAGCTTCTGGATCTGACACCAACTTATTTAAGCAATCTATATCAAAGGCACGGTTGATAAAGCCTGCACGCTCACCATCCAACTGATGAGACATCCCCCCTGTTCCAAAGACAACCACATTGATGTCTTTTTCATAAGACGCAACAGCTCGACCAATCGCTTGTCCAAGTGCAAACGTACGTTTAGGTTGTGGCATCGGATGCTGTTCACAGTTAATACACACTGGAATCACTTTTACATGTCCATATTTATGACCTGGCCACATAAGATTCAACGGAACAGTTAAACCATGATCTACCTTCATTTCTTGGCAGATCGTCATGTCAAAGCCTTCATCGACAATACTATTAGCAATGTGCCAAGACAAATCAGATTCCCCAGTCACTGGTGGAATCGTAGGAATCCCCCAACCTTCATCTGAGTTATAATACTCGTCGGCGACTCCCATTGCAAAGGTCGGCTTTTTATCGATAAAAAACTCTAGACCGTGATCATTGTAAAACAAGATGATAACGTCCGGCTTCTTCTCATTTAGCCAATCTCGGACTGGCGGATAACCATCAAAAAACGGCTTCCAATATGGCGTTTCTTCCAATCCATTTGCCATTGCGTTCGCAATCGCAGGGATATGAGACGTCGTTATTGCACCAATAATGTTTGCCATTAGACTTCTCCTCGCCCGTTTCTTTCTAACATTGCTTTGAATTCATCAGTGCTCATGCCTGTTTGTAATCCACCAATATCTTGCATGTTTAGCTTTAGCAAACCGGTAAATTTTGCCAAATAGTAAATACTGCCACCTTCACGCAAAAGCCCAATCACATCTCGGTTATGAATCGCTTCTTTTTGCGCTTGTGTGAGTTTGAATTTTTCGCAATAGGCTTCTGGGTCTGCATTAAATTCGTCACGCGCGGCTTGATCATTAAACGAATAACACATCTTATTTAAGCCATAGCCTTTTTTGGCCATTTGGCCATCAAAAAGGTACGTCCCTTGAAACTGTCGATCTGTATAGTTACTAGCCATATTGGTAACCTCTATTTTTATACTTTTCAGCGATATTTGGATTATTTCCAATACAGGCGCATTGGGTTATCCACCAACAACGCTTGCTGCAACTCTGGCGTTGGGGCGATATGAGGAATCACATCCACAAGATGCCCATCATTTGGCGCTTCTACTTTCATGTTAGGGTGCGGCCAGTCCGTTCCCCACAAGACACGATCAGAGAACTTTTCTACCAAGGTACGAGCAAAAGGATAGACATCAGAATAATCTGGCGCATGTTGCGTCAAACGCTCAGGGCAACTGACCTTACACCATACATTGTCATTGTCCGCCATGAAGTCAACAAAACGTTGGAAGTCTGGATGATCCACGCCATTGGCAACATTTGGTGTGCCCATATGATCGACAACAATCGTGGTATTCAATTCTTTCAAAAAAGGAATCAAGTCTTCTAGATCTGCCGCTTCAAAGTACACCACAATGTGCCAACCGAAAGGACGAATCTTGTCAGCAATCGAAAAAAACACTTCTTTTGGAGTGCTGTCTACAAGACGTTTCACAAAATTAAAACGCACACCGCGAACACCCACAGCGTGCATTTTTTCGATTTCTTCGTGAGTAATAGAATCATCTACAAAGGCCACACCACGCGCTAAATCGCCCGCCGTTTCCAAGGCATCCACTAAGGCCGAGTTATCGGTACTGTGACAAGAGGCTTGAACAATCACATTACGCGAAAACCCCAAATGATCACGCAAAGCAAACAATTGCTCTTTAGACGCGTCGCAAGGCGTGTATTTACGTTTTGGATGATAGGGGAATTTATCTGCTGGACCAAAAACGTGACAATGCGCATCTACCGCACCCGCTGGCGCTTTAAAAGTAGGTACACTTGGGTTTGCGTGAAATGGAATATAATCTTTGTCCATCATGTTCAAATACCTGTTTTATTATTCATTTTATTTAACCGATCAAACTATTCGACCCGTCGTTATATCATTAAAAGGAAAGACAACTATAGGCCGTTGCTGTGCGCAAACACTTGCCCATCAAATAGCTTTCTTGCAGTCCGTAAAATAGCGGCAGAACCAACATCGCCGTTTTCATCTTGATCTAAAATAACCGTCATCGACCCAATAGGATGCTCTACATCCAAGGTCATACGCGCGCTTGGTTCGTAAAATGCAACTTCATTCGCCGGAGAGCCTTTTAGAACCGCCGCCGTCGCCACACTTACGGCGCCCAATACGCCAATCGAAGCATGACAGCGATGAGGAATAAAAGTACGCGTGGAAATCGCACCACCGTTCGTCGCTGCGCTCACCATGGTCATTTTAGGCACAGATTTGTCTTTCACGTCACCCAGGTTCATCATAGGACCCACTTGCAAGCGAATGGATTCTAGCTTGGCGCGCAGTTCATCGTTGGCTTCAAGCGCCTCACGGGATTCTGTTCCCGTAATACCCATGTCCGCAGCACGTATAATCACTACGGGCATACCGTTGTCGATGCAGGTGACTTCCACACCATCAATCACATCAACCACATTCCCCGTTGGTAACAAGGCACCACAGCTTGATCCAGCGGTATCTTGGAACACAATGGGCACAGCAGCCGAGAAACCTGGCACGCCGTCAATACGGGCATCGCCCTCGTATTGCACTTCGCCGTCTTTTACCGCAACACGCGCTACCGCGATTTGTCCCGTATTCTCCATGAAAATACGCACGGAGGTTTCGCCTTCTTCCACCGCAACCAATCCACGCTCAATCGCAAAAGGAGCAATGCCTGCTAGAATGTTGCCGCAGTTTTGCGCATCGGTGACAATGGCCTGATCCACAAACACCTGCAAAAATAAGTAGTCCACATCGGCGTCATCACGGTCAGACTTTTTCACCACAGCGACTTTTGAAGCCAATGGATCGGCACCACCAATGCCATCGATTTGACGCTCATCTGGCGATCCCATCACGCGCAATAAAAATTGCGCACGCGCATCCACATCCGTCGGTAAATCTTCGGCTAAGAAGTAAGCTCCTTTTGAGGTGCCACCACGCATCCACATACAGGGCGCACTTTTTATAACGCCTGCCTGTTTAGACATATTTCAAGCCTTTTTCTGCTAAGCGAGGGCGCATTTCATAAATATCCAAGCCCAATTCACCGTTAGCCATACGCACACGCTTTGCTTCTTCATTGGCCATGCGCTTACGGGCCAATTCCAACACTTCAGCGGCATTTTCACGACGCACAACCACCACGCCATCATCATCTGCGACAATCACATCGCCAGGATTCACCAAGGCATCTGCGCAAACGATCGGCACGTTTACAGAGCCAACGGTTTCTTTGATCGTGCCTTCCGCAAAGACGGCTTTTGACCATACAGGGAAATTCATTTGACGCAAATCACGCGTATCACGAACGCCACCGTCGATAACCAAGCCAACCACACCACGAGACTGTGCCGATGTAGCCAGCAAATCGCCAAAGAAACCGTGATTTGAAGGTGATGTAGGAGCAAACACCATCACATCCCCCGCTTTACACTGTTCAATCGCCACGTGCATCATCCAGTTATCGCCTGCCGCACCTGAAATGGTGATCGCTGAACCCGCAATGGTTTTGTCCATTTGAATAGGACGCATGTAGTGGGCAAGCAAGCCAACACGACCTTGAGATTCATGAATGGTGGCTACACCACATTTTGCCAATCCCTCTATGACCGCCTGATCGGCACGTTCAATATGTTGTACAACGACATTATTTCGCATGATACTTTCCTTTAAATCGATAAACTTAGGCTTTTAATCTTGAAAAGACGCGACGAGCATTCCCTTCAAAAATAGCTTGTTTTTGCTCAGCGGATAACACAGTGTTGTTATCGATGTAACGTTTCGTGTCATCAAAATAATGGCCGGTTTCAGGATCAATACCACGTACTGCGCCGATCATTTCAGAAGCAAACAAGATGTTCTTCGTTGGAATAATGTCGAGTAATAGATCGATACCGCGCTGATGATAAACACAGGTATCAAAATAAATATTGTTGAGAACGCGTTCAGCCAAATCAAAACCTTGATCTTGCGCCATACCACGGAAACGTCCCCAGTGATAAGGCACTGCGCCACCACCATGAGGAATGATGATTTTTAGATCTGGGAAATCTTTAAACACATCCGACATCATCAATTGTTGGAAGCCTGTTGTGTCAGCGCCAAGGTAATGCGATCCCGTGGTGTGGAAACAATCATTACAAGCGGCACTCACGTGGATCATCGCAGGGATGTCGTATTCGCACATTTTTTCATAGATAGGATAGAAAGAACGATCCGCCAAAGACTTGTCTTGCCAGTAACCACCACTTGGATCAGGGTTCAGGTTAATACCGATAAAGCCCATTTCTTCGACAGTACGCACGATCTCAGCAACTGACTTACCAGGATCAACACCAGGAGATTGTGGCAATTGCGCGACAGGCGCAAAGTTTTCAGGAAAAAGGTCACACACGCGGCGAATAAGGTCATTCTGATGCTCTGTCCAATACTGGCTAGTGTATTCATTACCAATATGGTGACCCATCCAGCTGGCACGAGGAGAGAAAATCGTTAAATCGGTGCCGCGCTCTTGCTGTAAACGTAACTGATTATTGATAATACTGTCACGAATCTCGTCATCTGACACCACTACCTTGCCTTTTTCTCCCACAAAAGCAGGGTCTTTCGCCACTTGCGCTTTTTGTTTATCGCGGTATTCTCCGACACCTGGTGGCGTGGTTGTATAGTGTCCATGGCAATCTATAATCATGTTGCTTCTCTCTATTCTTATTTAAGACGCTGTTTTTATGGAAGATACACTGCAAAATAAAAGCGTAAACGCCAACGTTGTCTGTCGCTTACCCGCTATATTTGTACAGTTATTCGATGATAATTGCTTAAGAGTATTCTTTATCTACAGACAAGTTGGCTATTTCAATTTAGCCGAAAGGGTATTGCATTTTGAGATAGCTCACTTCTAAAGCAAGACAAACGCTCATTCATTTAAGTGAATTATTTCGCTCCTATCTTTTCTACTTCTCACTTAGATTGATAAAAAAACCGCATTATGCGTTTGATATATATGGTTTTTTTGGAAAAAATCGTTTTGATATGAACTTCGTATTCCTTTTTTGATATATAACAGGTATTAAAAATTCATTTCTAAAAATATAAAATTTACGACATTTTGGATACTTAGCTCAGCAAACTAGGTCGACAACAGCCCAACCTAGGAATAGAGGTCTAGACCTAAGTAACGTCATGGACGTTGTACGACTGAAAGAAAAAATATAGGGTATTTTTAAAATGATCCTATATTATTTAAGTGCTTAACCATGTTAAATCAGCCATACCGAACAGCCTACCGAATTAAGAAGTCAGGTAGAAAATACAAAAATAATACGATTGGGATACTCGAAATCCTAAGCTTGGAGACGTAAAAATGAATCTAACAAAAAAAATCACTCTTGGTTTACTGGCCGCTGGCGCAGTCAGTAGCGTAAGCGCAGCAGATCTAACCTTAACCATTGGTCATGTTGATCCTCAGGATTGGACAACGTCCAAAAAAGGTGCTGCAACAGAAGTCTTCAAAAACCTTGTAGAAGCCGAATCCGGTGGCCGCATTGAAGTCAATGTCTACCCTTCTAGCCAACTTGGCGGTGAAACAGACCTTGTACAATCGGCACAAGAAGGCACATTGAGTATGGCCATGGTATCTGGCGCCTTTGCTAAAGTGTGTAAAGAAGCCGCGGTGCTTGAGATTCCTTATCTGTTTCCATCTGCGCCTGTGGCATGGGAAGTTCTGGACGGTGAATTTGGTAAAGCCTTGTCCGAGCATTGCTTAAAAGAGAGCGGACTACGCACGCTTGCCTATGGTGAAACGGGCTTCCGTAACTTCACCAACTCGAAACGCCCTGTGGCAGAACCAAAAGATTTGAATGGTTTAAAAATTCGCGTTCAAACTCTGCCTTTATACGTGGAAATGGTAAAAGCCATGGGCGCAGAACCTACCCCGATTGCATGGCCTGAAGTCCCATCGGCGTTAACAACTGGCGTCGTTGACGGACAAGAAAACCCTGTCAGTGTTATCGAAGCAAACAAATTCTATGAGTTCCAAAAGTACCTGACGTTAGACGGTCACGTTTACGGCACTGACTTCTTATTGATCAATGAAGATGTGTATCAATCTTTAAGCGATGAAGATCGCGCCATCATTGACAGAGCGGCAAAAGTTGCGGGCGTGTTAGGCCGTGCCGTTCAGCAATTTAACTCAGCAAAAGGCTTAAAATCGCTTGCTGCAAATGGCATGCAAATCACCACACCAACGCCCGATCAAATGGCTAAATTCCGTGAAGTAGCGCAGCCTGCTGTTATCAACTGGTTGAAAGGCGAAGTGCAGCCAGAATGGATTGAACGTGTTCAAATGTCGGTACAAGTCGTTAGCAACTCGCAATAAGTTTATATGTTGAAACCAGGTAACCAAAAGCACTGGCTTTTGGTTACCTGCCCTTTGTCATCACTCGGAAAGCTCACCATGAAGCGCCTCTATAAAAAAATTCTTGCTATTTTAACTGGCTCCTCTCTATTGGTTATTTTTGGCGTTGTGTTAGTCAGTAGCCTGAGTCGTTACCTATTTAACGCCCCCATTCAATGGAGTGAAGAAGTGGCAAAATATGCCATGATCTACGGCACCATGTTTGGCATGGCATTGTGCTACTTAGAAGGCATTCATATTCGCTTTACCTTTCTAGAGGACATGGTGTCCGTCAGAATTCGTCATTTACTGCACTTTATTTCCGACATCATCGCGCTAATAAGTGGTGGGGTAATGGCCTATTCAGGTTATTTATTCATGATGAAACGCGGCGCGATAGAAGCACCCGGTACAGGCATTCAAATGTATTACTTTCAAGTAGCAATGGTCATTGGCGGCGTATGCTTGGTACTCGCAGCACTCATCAGACTGACTCAATATATCCAACCTAAAACCGTATCGGAAGGACAATAATCATGTTAGGTATCGGGATTCTTATTGTTCTTTTAGTGATTGGTAGCCCTATCGCTTTTGCTATTTTACTCGGCGTTGTTGGTCATGTTTATACCTTACCCTTTAACATTAGTTTGGTCGCTCAGCGTATTTTCAGTGGTTTGGATTCCTTTTCTATTTTGGCAATCCCCCTGTTTGTTCTAGCCGGCGAATTGATGAACGAAAGCGGCATTACTAGTCGTATTATTAATTTTGCTAACGCACTGGTTGGTCATTTGAAAGCAGGCCTTGCTCATGTGAACATCTGGGCATCGGTGATTTTTGCAGGATTGTCTGGTTCCGCTGTTGCCGACACATCTGCTCTTGGACGTGTATTTATTCCAACCATGGAAAAAGAAGGCTACCCACGTGCTTTTGCTGCGGCACTCACCGCGGCATCGTCTGTTATTGGGCCAATGATTCCACCGAGCATTCCCGTGATTATTTATGCTTTGATCACCACAGGTGTTTCTGTCCCGGCTCTGTTCCTCGCCGGGGTCACACCAGGGCTTTTTTTGGCAGTGGGCCTGTCTATTTACGTTTATTTTTTCGCCGGTCATTACGCACCACTTAAAGCCAAACTCTCTATGAGAGAACGCTGGAAAGCCTTCGTTGATGCGTGGATTCCGCTTTTTATGCCGGTTTTTATTGTTGGCTCAATTCTAACGGGCATTGTAACGCCAACAGAAGCCGCCGCTTTTGCCGCTGCTTACGCCTTACTTGCAGGCATGTTTATTCTAAAAAGCTTAAAAGTATCGGATCTTCCACGCATTTTTATTCGAGCCATGCGTGACTCTTCTGTGATACTGATCGTGATTGCCGTCGTCGCTGCTGCAAACTGGTTACTCACCTTTTCCAGGGTGCCGCAAACGGTGAGTCAAATGGTACTTGAGCATGTTTCCAGCCCGTGGATGTTCTTAATCCTAGTGAACGTGATTTTATTGATTGTTGGTCTCTTTCTTGAAGGGATAGCGGCCATGCTGATATTGCTTCCAATCCTTCACCCTATCGCCATGAGCCTTGGTATCGATCCTGTGCATTTTGGTATCGTGGTGATTTTTAACCTGATGATCGGGCTAGTCACACCGCCTATGGGAATCTGTTTGTTCGTGTCAAATTCGATTGCGAATGTCGGCATCGCAGCGATTTCCAGACAAATCATGCCACTCTTTTTAGTGGAATTAGCGGTGCTAATATTAATCACCTTTGTCCCGACTACCGTTACCTTTTTACCTCAGCTATTTGGCTACTAATACTGCCTGACAATCATAAACCGGCAAAATCAGAGACAAAAAAAACGGCGCACGGCGTCGTTTTTTTATGATTATTCAAAGAAGTTAATCCGTCATATTATAGCTGAGACAAAACATACTCAGCAGAACTCACTTTATATTCTCCTGGGGCGTCCAACCAAAGCTGTTGAACGATACCATTTGATACCAACATAGCGTAACGACGACTGCGAATGCCCATTTTCGCCGCAGAGATGTCCAGTTCTAATCCCATAGAGCAGGTAAACTCAGCCAAACCATCAGCGGCCATAATAAGATGCTCGGCATTATTCGCTTTCCCCCAAGCATTCATCACGAAAACATCATTCACAGAGAGGCACACAATGTCGTCTATCCCTTTCTCTTTTAACGCATCATAATGCACCACAAAGCCAGGTAAATGGCTGGCACTGCACGTTGGAGTAAAGGCGCCCGGTACAGCAAACATCAACACGGTTTTCCCCGCAAAGAATTCGATCACATCAAGGGTTTCAGGACCTTCTGCTCCCATTACTTGAAACGTACCATGAGGCAACATATCACCAACAAGAATCGACATAGACTTTATCTCCAGAGAATTAAGATACCTCAATATTAACGCAACCTATCTAAAAAACACCATCAAACAATCTTAAATTGACTGAGTAAGTCTTTTTGATGAGATGCTAACTTGGACAACCCCTGACTGTCTCTCTCACTTTGGTCCGCCCCTAAAGAAGCTTGCTCAGACATAACCGATATGTCTAACACATTCTGTTTAATCTCTTGAGCAACCGCAGACTGCTCTTCCGCAGCGGTGGCGATTTGGGTACTTAAATCTCGAATCTCTGCCATGCTGCTTTGCAATTCGGCCAACGACACCCCAACTGAACGTACTTCCTCAACACTGGAATTGGCACTTTGACGGCTGGTTTCCATGCTGCCGACCGTTTTCGTTACGCCTTGTTGTAGCTGGATAATCACTTGCTGTATTTCTTCAGTTGAATGGTGAGTCCGTGTCGCCAAAGTACGAACCTCATCAGCAACCACAGCAAAGCCACGCCCCTGCTCGCCAGCACGAGCCGCCTCTATTGCGGCATTGAGCGCCAACAAATTAGTCTGCTCCGCAATTTCCTGAATAACATCTAAAATCCGATCGATACTTTTCGAATGCTCATCCAGCTGATTCACAACCACCGTCGACGCTTCTATCTGTTCAAGAAGGCATTCAATTTTCTCGATGCTCGCATCCATTTGGTCACGATTTTGATTGGCTCTTTGGTCCACTGACTGGATTTGATGCAAAATAACTTCCGAGCTTTTCGCCACCTGATCCACCGTGGCCACCATTTCTGACATAGACGATGCCACCTCGGTTGTTCGCTCATTTTGAGTGACCATCAAGCGTTTTGAATCACTTGCTAAACGAACGTTATTACCAGCAGAATCCGCGACTTTGTTGGAAGCCTGATCGATTTCCATCATAACACTTTGCAACTTAGCAACGAGACTGTTGACCCAAGAGGACAACTCACCGAACTCATCTTTTGTTTTCACCGCACTACGCTGAGTGAAATCGCCATCCGAAATTTTCCCCAGCACGCTCATGACTTCTTTTAGCGGCAAACGAATACTGCGACTTACCCAAAGAGCCACCAGCACTGCGATCACAATAGAAATCACCAAGACAATACTGATGATCAAGGTAGACAATGAGGCGGCGTCCGTCGCTTCGGCTTTGGCTTGATTGCCCATTGATGACGCTTCCGATAGCAATTTTTGCACAGACACATTCACCAACTCCATGCTGTCTGATAATTGCTTGGCCAATACTTCAGATTCTTGTGTTAGGCGTGCATTTTCATAAAATTTTGCAATCACGCCATCGTCCGACATCACACTGGTTTCTATTTCACTGACTAAACCCTTGATGTTTTCGTCATTCAAGTACGATTGCTTATCCTTCAAACTGGTAATAATAGACGCCATGGCGTCGCGTAATTCCTGCATCTTAGCCAAGCTACGCACATCAAAGTAATCATTTACTGACACTTGTAGACTTTCTATTTGGCTGTGCATATAAGAAGCCGCAAACTGAATTTCAGAGGTATCGCCATCTGTCACCAGTATCGCCAAGTCTTCCGCTGCAAAATTAATCGCGTCTTTAAGATCCAGCTTTTCATCTGGCACCACCGACTGAAGTTCCAACATGGTCTTATGATTCGAAAAAGCCACATCGGTGTAACCAAAAAACCGCGCCACTTCGACATTAATACTGTCAAGCGCCTGCTTCATCTCAGGAAGCGCACTCAATTGCACGGACAATTGCTGTGAAATATCACTGAATTCTTGTTTATGTTTCACAAAACGTGCGGATAAATCTTCCAAAGAATCAGGGGTCTTACTCAATAAATACTGTAAAACGGCCGCGTTCGCTAAGCTCACATCCTCTTTAAGGGTATTGCTAATGGAAGAAATATCTGCAACTTCTCCAGTCACTACGTTTAATCTGTCTTCAATCTTCTGAATGCCAACAAAACCCGATGCAGCGATCAATAGCAGAAGTAACAACAAAACACCAAAGCCAAATAAAATCCTTTGAATAACGGACAACGACATAATCGACCCCTAATAAAAACGTACCCTAAATTATCTAACACACTAAAAACTGACCAAGTATACAGGAATACCATAACACTTTATTTACAATTCACGACACCCTGCAAACACCAAACGCACACAATCGAGCGTAGCCAAATCCGCATAGATTTCTTTCAGCCCACCAATCTGGTAAATTACCCTTCTCTTTATCTATTCGACCCGCGCTTTATGGATTGCCCCTTATACGAAAAAATTGCCAACCAAATTGAACAACAAGTTCATGAGGGGATTTTCTTACCGGGCGCCAAAATTCCTTCTGTGCGAAAATCCAGCAAACAAATGGACGTTAGCGTCGCTACCATACTGCAAGCCTATAGTTTGCTAGAAGACCGAGGCGTCATAAAAGCGCGCCCTCAAAAAGGCTATTTTGTTCAAGAAACTCAGCTTCAACAGAATGAACCTGCAAAAATCGAACCGACTCAGAATGATGGCTCCATACACGCCTTATTAAGACGTTTATTACACGTATCACAAGATGAAAGTATCATTCAATTTGGTGCTGCCATTCCCAAAAGCCCGTTTCTCCCCATACGTCAATTACAACGTTCAGTGGGGCGTCTCATGCGTTTAGAGCCCGAAATATGCGCTGCTTATGAATTCACCCCTGGTTCATTAAGCCTTCGCCGCCAAATCGCCATTCGCATGTTAGACAGCGGCTGTCAGCTTCAGCCTGACGACATCACCATTACACTAGGCTGCCAAAACGCTTTGATGCTGTCCTTACAAGCGGTGGCTAAATCCGGGGACACCATTGCCATCGAAAGCCCCGCTTACCATGGCGTGTTGCAAATTATCGAAGTACTCAATCTAAAAGCCATAGAAATACCCTGCTCAGCACAACATGGTATCGATGTAAATTTACTGGAAGAAGCCGCAAAAGAATGGCAAATAAAAGCCTGTGTGGTGACCCCCAACAATCAAAATCCAATTGGTGCGACGCTCAACACACAAGCCAGAAAGCGCCTTATTCAACAATCCATTCAATACGGTTTTACCCTGATTGAAGACGATGTCTATGGTGAACTAGGTTACAAAGACAAACGGGAACGATCACTCAAAGCCGATGACAAACACAATACCGTGATTTACTGCAGCTCTTTTTCAAAAAGCATTGCCCCAGGATTTCGTATTGGTTGGGTGGTTGGCGGGCGATTCCAAGCACAAATAGAACACTACGCGTATGTGCAGTCTCTGGCTGTGCCAACATTGACACAAACGGCCATTGCCAACTTTCTAGAAAACGGTGCTTACGACCGTCACTTGCGTAAAACCCGACAGTCCTATCAAGACAACTTGATCCGTTGCCAAGCGCTCATTCAGGAGCACTTTCCTAAAGGCACCCATACCTCTACCCCACAGGGTGGGTTTTTGTTGTGGGTCACGCTACCAAGCACCATAAACGCTATGACGCTCTACACCCAAGCCTTAGACAATAAAATCGGACTGTTACCCGGTTTGGCCTTTAGTTTAACAGCGCAGTTTAACCACCATTTTCGCTTAAACTATGCGCTAAATTGGGACAATCAAACCGATGCTGCCCTAAAAAAACTGGGCCAACTCTGCCAACAGCAACTAGACTAAAAGCCATAATAAAAGCGGCAAAAGACACAAGGTCACACAGTACTTTTTTACATATAAGCAGAGGTTATGAACTTTCATTTAGGCATCTTAAAATTCATCTGTACAGACAGAGCAAAAAGCGTACAATTCGCATTCTTTTTTAAACACTCTGCCTTCTTGGCCGATAACATGAATATCTAAATAGTAGCTGGCTTGTTGCGATGGAATTTGTTGCACATCCGAGAGACCTTCCGTTAGAGATTACACTAATAGAAGATCAGCCTTTCCCTCCGATCAGTGAAGAAAGAGCTGGGTTTGTCGGTATCACATATGTCACCCTTCGTCCTTTCGATTTTGGACGCTCGGTTAGAATTACATTGGAAGAAATAGACCCCAACTTTTGCGTATCTGGTCGCATTGCTTGGTGTCGTCAAGAAGCCGACGGTTACCATATCGCCATCGAATTCCCTACTAAAGAAGAGTGTTATTGTGTTCGCATGATAGAACAGCTCTCTCAGATAGAACATTATCGACGCCAGGCAAAAATGGCAGGACGACGATTGAACTACAACGAAGCAGCGGCTGAATGGATACAAAAATTTGCCGCTAGTTTTCCCGCGTTCACCATTTAATTCTTCTTTTGACGAAGACACTATTCAATAAGACATTATGACCAACACACTTTCTCAGCGTGATCTAGAGATCATCACAGCGCAGCTTGGACGTACTCCAAGCGGCATCAACGCCATTGCCCATTATTCCCCTAACGGCACCCCACAAGTACTGGAAATGGAAACCTGGGTCTTCGACCAACCTTTCCCTACCTTGTACTGGTTGTCTAGCAAAGCGATTGATAAAGCCCTCGCAAAAATAGAAAGCCATGGTGTGGTAAAAGAGTTAGAACAACGCATCAAAGACGATGAAAGCCTACGAGAAGCGCACCACGCCTCTCACCGTGACTACATCGCAAGACGTTGGGCCGTGATGAGCCCAGAGCACAAAGCCATCATTGAAGAAAAAGGCTTTAAGCCGCTGTTTGACAAGCTCGGGATCGGTGGCATTGCCAATTGGGATCAAGTTCGATGCCTGCACATGCAATATGCGCATCATCTTGCGGGCGATAACGTTATTGGTCGAATCCTAGACGAAGAATATGGCATGAAAGCCATTGCCGACGCAGAGTAATGTATAAAAAAGGGGCTGCTCATCAGCATGCCCCTTTGATTGTCATTCAGCAGCGTTCAAGTAGGCAATAAAAATCGCCTACTGCCTACTTTAAACTTTTTAAGATAGCTCGAAGCTCTTCTGGTGTTGACGCCTTGGGCAACACTTCACGAATACGGTTAAATGCCGCCTGAGCAACCGCCGCACGTTGAGCATAAGTTGTCAACGCACCGCCCGTCCAGCCAGCCAATTTCACCATTTCATTTTTGAAGTTATTACCACCGACGCCATGACCTCCTAGGGCCATCAATGCGTCTTCAATTTCTAAATAGCTTGGACGCGCCCCACCAAACTTCATAAAATCATCTTGCTGTACTTCGGCAAACTGTTTTGACATTCTCTAGACCTTATTTAGAAACACACCTATCACTAAAGTTAGCCATATTTTCGCGTCGGCACAAGATAAAGCATGTATCAAATCGTAAAAATTACGCTCTGGTACGCACACGATCCACCGCTTTTTGCCAACCTTGATACAATTTATCCCCCGTACCTTTTGCCATCGTGGGTTCAAAACATTTATCCGCCTTCCACAGCGCCTCAACGTCGCCCAAAGACTGATAAAGGCCAACTTGCAATCCAGCTAAGAATGCCGCTCCCAAGGCCGTAGTCTCCGTGACACAAGGACGCTCTACGGTAATTTCTAATAAATCACTTAAAAATTGAACCATAACATCATTGATCACCATTCCGCCGTCAACTCGCAACGAACTAAACGTTGCCCCATCCTGTGCCATTGCACCAACCAGATCTTTGGTTTGATAACACACAGAACGCAACCCAGCACTGACAATATCCGAAACACTGGTGTCTCGCGTCAAACCAATCATTGCGCCACGGGCATCAGGATCCCAATAAGGCGCACCCAATCCTGTAAAAGCGGGAACCAAATAAACAGAATCATCATTTAAAGCTTGCTTCGCCAAACTTTGTGTTTCTTTCGCGTCAGAAAACAATTTCAAACCATCACGCAACCATTGAATGGCCGCGCCAGCCACAAAAATACTGCCTTCCAGCGCATACGTCACTTTGCCATTTAAGCGATAACCAATCGTGGTAAGCAACTTATGCTCTGATCGAATCGCAGTATCACCGGTATTCAAGATCATGAAACACCCTGTACCATAGGTACTTTTCACCATACCGGGTGTAAAACACGCTTGACCAACCAGTGCCGCCTGCTGATCCCCAGCAATACCATTAACAGGGATAGCCGCTCCCAACCAAGACGCATCGATCACACCAAAATCCGCACTGCAATCCATCACCTCTGGGAACAATACATCGCCGATTCCCAACAGCTCAATCAGCTCCGCGTCCCACTCTTGAGTATGAATATTGAACGCCATAGTACGAGCGGCATTCGTTGCATCGGTTTTATGCGATTGTCCATTAGTCAATCGCCATAACAAAAAGCTGTCCACTGTACCGAAAGCCAAACGCCCAGCTTGCGCTTTCTCACGCGCACCGTCGACATTGTCCAATATCCAACGAATCTTGGTGGCCGAAAAATAAGGGTCGATCAACAATCCTGTTTTCGCTTGTACTTTCTCACTCAATCCCTGCGCTGTTAACGTCTGACAAAAGCCACTGGTACGCCTATCTTGCCAAACAATAGCATTGTAAACCGGCTTACCCGTTTCAATATCCCAGAGGATTGTGGTTTCACGCTGATTTGTGATACCTATAGTCGCTATCGCCTGCGCATCGATCCCTGTATCCTTAAGGACAGACTGACACACAGATAAGGTAGATGACCAAATATCTTCTGGATCATGCTCAACCCAACCATCATTGGGAAAAATTTGCGGGAACTCTTGCTGAGATTGGCCAACACGTGAGCCCTTCTCATCAAATAAAATAGCCCGAGAACTGGTGGTTCCTTGATCAATAGCCAGAATATAATGTGTCATGGTGAATTCTCTTTGAAATCACAGCCACCCAAAAAAAGAGCGACTTAATTGTTGTTTTGTTTTTTGAACATGAATATTCAAATACGAATATTCTCTATTAAAAACCAATGCGCACTCGTTTAGCAAGTAGTAACCCTTTCTAGGAGAAGAAAACAATATGGGCCAACTCTCTCGCCAAGATAATATTGTCGCCATAGTAAAAGAAAAAGGCTATGTGACAATCGACGAACTGGCCAGTCAATTTTCCGTTACCCCCCAAACCATTCGTAGAGATATTAATGAGTTAGCGAAAGCGGATTTAATACGTCGCCATCATGGTGGAGCAAGCTATGACTCCAGCACCACAAACGTGGCCTATGCGGCGCGCCAGATTTTACAACTTCCAGCCAAAGAACAAATTGCCAAACGCATTGCGGCTGAAATTCCTAACCACGCCTCTTTGTTTATTAACATCGGTACCACGACAGAGACAGTTGCAAGAGCCCTACTAAACCATCAGGGCCTACAAGTTATCACCAACAATCTCAACGTCGCGGCCATTTTAAGTGGAAAAGAAGACTTTACCGTGATTATTGCGGGTGGAACCGTCCGATCACGGGATGGCGGCGTTATGGGTGAAGCAACCATCGACTTCATTAACCAATTTCGTGTGGACTTTGGCATCATCGGCATCAGCGGCATCGACCCTCACGACGGTTCATTGCTCGATTATGATTACCAAGAAGTACGCGTTGCACAAAGCATTATTAGCAATTCCCGCACCGTCTTTCTTGCTGCGGACAGCGCCAAATTTGGTCGTAACGCCGTTGTTCGATTAGGCAATATCACGCAAGTGGATCGACTGTTTACAGATGAAAATCCCCCCAAAGCCATTATCAATCTGATGAAAGAACACAAAGTTCGCTTAGAAATTTGTACGCCCAAGTGACACTTGGGCGTTGCACATACCATAGAAATAGCCCATAAAAAGTGATCGCTTCGTCTCTTTCCCCCTAAAAAAGCTCAAATATTCACCAAAACTTCACAAAGCCTTGTTGTCATAACGACCTTAGAGGTTTAATATCGAACACAAATGTTCATTTTCGAACATACACATTCGCATTTTAGATCGTGAGGCTTAGTATGAATCACTCCCATTTTGACCTATTTGTTGTTGGCGGCGGCATTAACGGCACAGGCATCGCTGCGGACGCCGCAGGACGAGGCCTCAACGTTGGCCTTTGCGAAATGGGAGACTTAGCTCATGCCACTTCATCCTCAAGCAGTAAATTAATCCATGGCGGACTACGATACCTTGAACATTACGAATTCCGTCTAGTAAAGGAAGCCCTAACAGAGCGCGAAGTCCTCTTAAAAGTGGTCCCACACCTCGTGACACCAATGCGCTTTCAAATGCCTCATCGGCCACACCTACGACCAGCTTGGTTGATTCGTATTGGTTTATTTCTTTACGACAATCTGGGCAAACGTGAAACGCTCTTAGGCTCAAAAGGCGTCAAGTATGGAGCAGACAGCCCATTAAAAGACGACATCACACAAGGCTTCGAATACTCTGACTGTTGGGTAGACGATGCTCGCTTGGTTGTCACCAATGCACTCAGTGCGCAACAAAACGGCGCGGCTATTTTTGCCCGTACTCGCTGTGTCGCAGCTAAGCGTGTAGACAATCAATGGCACATTCGTTTAGAAGATCAAATAACCAAGGAATCCCATGACATTACAGCCAAGGCCTTAGTCAATGCTGCGGGCCCGTGGGTGTCATCCTTTATCGAAACCAAACTGGAACGAAAAGCGCCTTACGGCATTCGCATGATCAAAGGCAGCCATATTGTTGTGCCGAAACTGTATCAACATTCAAATGCCTTTATCATGCAAAACACTGATAAACGCATCGTATTCGCGATTCCTTACCGTGAACACTACACATTGTTAGGTACCACCGATGTTGAATACAAGGGCGACCCAAACAAGGTAGCGATTTCTGAAGAAGAAACAAAATACATCTTAAACGTGGCCAATGACCATTTCAAAAAAACGCTCACACCAAGTGACGTCATTTGGAGCTATTCTGGTGTGCGACCACTTTTGGAAGATGAGTCGTCGGACCCTTCTGCCGTCACTCGCGATTACACCTTGCACCTTGATGACCAAAACCAGCAAGCGCCTTTACTCAGTATTTTTGGCGGGAAAATTACCACCTATCGTAAACTAGCCTTGTCAGCGATGAAAAAACTGACGCCTTATTTTGAAAACCTAGGTGGCGAATGGACTCATAGTAAACCGCTACCTGGAGGGGACTTAGGCATGTCTTTGGATGCTTTTAGCATGAAGCTTCAGCGAGATTATCCTTTTATCGGCGCACATCTTGCGCGTCGTTTTGCCAATAGCTATGGCACACTCACCCATATACTGCTCAATAAGGCGAATTCAGAAAGCGACCTTGGACAAGATTTTGGTAATCAGCTTTTCCAAGTCGAAGTGGATTATTTAATCCACCATGAATGGGCACATTCAGCAGAAGACATTCTTTGGCGTCGCACCAAGCTGGGCCTTGAATTCACCCCAGAACAAGTTACCGCTCTTGAAAGCTACGTACAGACAAAAGTCTAGTCCAACACAATAGCAGGTACTGCAAAATTACGACTGATTTGCCCACCTAAATGATTGTCTAGGTGGGCTTTTTTTGCTCTACTAAAAACACCGTGCCTTCTATTTATTAACCCATAGGAATGAACACACAATGGACGTTGTCTTTTTTGATATCTCTATCTGGATTTACCTTGCTCTTTTTGGTGCGGCATTCTTTGCTGGCGTCATCGATGCTATTGCAGGTGGCGGTGGACTGATTACCGTTCCTGTATTGTTAGCGGCCGGACTTTCGCCAGCGGAGGCGCTTGCCACCAACAAACTACAAGGTTGCGCTGGTACCGTGTCTGCGTCGTACCATTTTGTCAAAAAAGGCCAAGTAAAACTGACCGATATGTGGCTACCCATCGCCATGACAGCAGTAGGGGCGGTTTGTGGAACCTTATTGGTATCCTACCTAGACAGCAGTTTATTGCTCAAAGCCGTCCCCATTATCCTCATCGCTGTCGCCATTTTCTTTTTCTTTTTGCCCAAAGTTCAGCCTTACATAGCCAGTAAGTTTTCCCTGACCCACGTACAATTCGCGTTACTTATTGGTACCAGCATTGGTTTTTATGATGGTTTAATCGGCCCTGGTACGGGGGCTTTCTTTTCGACAGCGTATTTATGTTTAATGGGACTCACCGTTGTTTCAGCAACCGCCCATACCAAAGTCCTTAATGCAACGAGCAACCTCGCCTCTCTCGCAATGTTTGCGTTCAGCGGACATATTATCTGGGCGTTGGGTATCGTCATGGGCATGGGGCAATGGGTTGGCGCACAAATTGGCTCTCGTCTGGTCATCACCAAAGGCGCGAAACTGATTCGCCCCATGGTGATCATTATGTGCTTGGCTATTTCCATTAAACTGCTTTTAGATAACTAATCTTTAAAGTTCATGCGGTGTTGTCAACGCATCTTCCGATGAGTATTGATAACACTGTGTAACTAACCAGCGGAGTAACTGTTGAACAGGCTCACGCTGACGCTGTATTTCTGGGCAAACAAACAAATAAGCATGGCCTTCGTCTAGGGTTTCTGAAAACGGCATCACTAATCGCCCTTGTTGAATATCATCCATTACCAAAGGGGTTCGCCCTAAGGCAACGCCTTGTCCTGCAATGGCCGCTTGCACCGCAAGATCGCCACGATTAAAACTAATCCCCCGAGAAGGCTTTACCCCTTTAGCATTGACCAACTGCAGCCACTTTTCCCATTCAGCATAAGGGCTGGAAAAACGCCACTCTGAGTCATCGTTTAACAATGGCACATGAGCTAATTGACTTGCCTCTGTCAATGCTCGTGACTCAGCAAAAGCCGGACTACAAACAGGAAACACCTTGTCTTTCATCAAAGGAACAATATAGCCTTTAGAGCTATGAACATGGCTATGCACAATCGCAACATCTATCCTATCGCGTTGAAAATTGACCTCCCTATCGTTCGCCTGAATTCTCAACTGTAAATCAGGATACGCTTCCTGCAAACTGCCTAATCGGGGAATTAACCACTTGGTTGCAAAGGACGGCATAACTGAAACCGTCAGAATATTCGACGTTTCCTCTTCCTGTAGCTCTAAAACCAAATCATTAATTTCCGTAAAACTATGATTCAACTGTACAGCCAGACGAGCGCCGGCGACTGTCAACTCTAAACGTCGATGATAACGAACAAACAAAGTGAGCTTTAAACGCTCTTCTAACTGCCGAATTTGTTGACTCACCGCACCTTGCGTTAAATGCATTTCTTGGGCGGCTTTGGTAAAGCTCAAATGACGTGCCGCAATAGCAAATGTGCCCAACCCAGCAAGAGGTAAAGATTTCATAAAACCACCACTATAAGACGATATCAGCTACTGCAAAATACCAAAATTCGCTCAGCCAAAAAACAAAAATCATCAAATGAAAAATATAATACTTATAAAACAGATACTTAATTCAAAAAATATCACTCATGAAAAAAAATCCATAAAGATACCATCAAGCTTACTGAATTTTGCATTAGTTTGACTAATTCAACAAATCAATTTATATCGTTTGTAACAACCCACTAAAAAGATAAAATTATCCCATCTCTTAGGTTGAACAGCGGCCTAATATTTACCGATACAGCCCTAACTGTATCTTATCTAAAAGTAGTCCCACAGCTTACTTTTAGAGGAATATCAGCATTCCCCACAGGATGATGTTATTCGCAACTGCTAGTTACTTTTTTGAAACCGGACGATTGTCCGGTTTTTTTTTGAGCAAATTCAGGCCAACGCCTTCTATACTCATAAAAACGCAAAAAAAACGGCGACCCTAAGGCCGCCGTCAAATAACACACGTAAATGTGTCCGATCATTCGTTATGCCGCTTTTGCTTTGTCTTCAAGCAATTGCGCCTGTGTAAAATTTGCCTGCGCCAGCTTCTCCATCAGGCGCACAACCTGACAGCTGTATCCATATTCATTATCGTACCAAACATAAAGAATCGCTTGATTACCGCGCACCTTAGTCGATAAAGAATCCAAAATACCCGCCTGCTGAGAACCAATGAAATCAGAGCTCACAGCGTCAGCACCGTCACTGTAACCAATTTGTCCAGTTAACTCTGCACTAGTAGATGCGGCTTTTAATAGCTGGTTAATGTCTTCAACCGAAGTGGCTGTTTTTAGATTCAAACTCAATACAGCAATAGAGACGTTAATAACAGGAACTCGAATCGCACTACCACTCAGCTTACCCTCTAAAGAAGGAATGGCTTTCGATACGGCTTTTGCAGCACCTGTTTCCGTCATAACCATGTTCATGCCAGCAGCACGACCACGACGGTCGCCTTTATGGATATTGTCGATTAAGTTTTGATCATTAGTGTAAGCGTGTACGGTTTCTACGTGACCAGACTCGATACCAAAGGCTTTCTCAAGTACAGACAAAATGGGCGTAATCGCATTCGTCGTGCAAGATGCAGCAGAAATAATACGATCAGCATCAGTAATATCACTGTCGTTCACACCAAATACAACGTTCTTCATTTCTTTACCAGGAGCAGTCAATACAACACGCTCAATACCTGGACGGTTCAAATGAACACTCAAACCGTCATGGTCACGCCAGCGGCCAGTATTATCCACCAACAACGCATTATTAATACCATAAGCTTGGTAATCCACTTCTGCAGGGTCAGAAGCGTAAATCACCTTCACCGATGAACCATTAATAATCAAGGCTTGATTCTCTTCATCAACCTTAACCAATCCGTCGTAAACACCGTGGACAGAATCGTATTTCAACAAGCTAGCACGCTTAGACAAATCGTTGTCGCACGCTTTACGTACCACAATGGCCGCCAATGACATACCTGGAGTAGTGTGACCAAGAGTGCACATACGACGAGCCAACAAACGACCGATGCGACCAAATCCGTATAAAACGACTGGAGTTTCAGTACCGTCTTTTGACTGAGCAGCCAATACAGCTTCAACATCCGCTTCAGCGATTAAAGACTCAAGCTCAACCACAGTATGAGCGACATCACTGGCTAACACTTGCTCTAACACTTGATAGACTTGAGCAAGATCTAATTCTGGATGTTGATCAAAAGCCGCCATCAATCCAGTGACAGAATCCGCCATGAGTGTGTTGCCTGCCAACTGAACTTTTACCGCTTTTTCACGGCCAAGTTTACCCAAAAGAGGAATCATAGATTCTGCTTGCGAAAGTGTTTGTAACCAAGTGCTTGTCATTTTCTGCCCCCGAAAAAAGACTCTGTTGTATCAATATGGGCGCAGTCTAACGGCACTTCAGAACAAAAACAAATTGTAATAAGGCAACAAAAAACCTTTAAAATCTTATATTTAGCGTGATTTTTTATAGAAATAACGAAATAACCAGAAAGGTCTAGAAACTTTACTACATAATCATAAAATAAAACGCCACATCAGCCTGAACCGTTCGATTATGTTGTAATTTGGCAACGAAAACTGACAGGAAATTTCATGAATTATTTTACAAATGACGCTTTCTCTCGGCCAAAATCCCTAAAACACAGAAACAACCGATCACCAAAGCGGGTCGATAGACAAACTCCACCTGCGTAATTCCCCAATACACCAATGGTTGGCTCCACAAAGTCAAAAGACCATAGCCAAAAGTACACATCAAAATGAATGCCATTACTCTCGCAATGAATATCCAAGAGGCAACCAACCGCTTAAGGTAAGCATTCACCTTATCCCCATATATCACCAAACATGTCGCCACGAACGCAAGAGAGATATCCTGAAGATGGGGCTGAATAAAATGCGCCATCCGTAAATTAAGATCCACAATAAACATAAACAACCACTATTTTTTACGAGATAAGGCTTCGACATCAATTTGACCAGAACGCGTCACTTCGCGGGGATGCTCATCAACATACAGAATAGACACATCAAATGTACTATTATGCAGTTCAATCAAAGTGCCATCTTTGAACAACCACGTTGAACGACCAATTCCTTTGTTCAGATACCCGCCACTAGGCGCACCGTATTTTTTTTCCAGTAAATCGCCTAATGCTTTGCGCTTTTCATTGCTTTCGACAACACCTGATAACAAGGCTTGGCTAACATAACCAGACGAATTGGAATAAATAGTCGCATTGGTCACACCGAAAATACCTTCCGGCCCCAAACTATAGCTGACCACACCTTCTTTATAGGAGGGATAACTACGCAACCCCATGGTAGCAAGTTGCTTTTCTAAACGTTCCAAACTCAAATCATTTAAAGACAAACCAAACAACTCTGCGATGCTAGAAGCACGAGAGGTCATGTCATTTGACGTATTTGCCGACACACTGGCCACAGAGAACACAGCAAGCACACTAGCAACGCAAAACGACAAGGAAATTCTTCGCATTCCTTCTTTCCTTTACGATATGAAAATTTAGTTTTACAGGCAAAAAACACGTAACCTGATATATAATACAACAGTATAAACGCCTCTAGTTCAAGGCGGACAAAAACTTTATTTACTGAGGTAATACATGGCTCTTGTTATTGGCATTACAGGCGTATCCGGCAGCGGAAAAAGCCGACTTTGTTCTCTATTAGCAGAAGGTCAAAGTGATAAAATCACCATCCTATGCCAAGACAGTTTTTATAATGGGTGCGGTAGCATTGACCCTGATGTGTATAATTTCGACGATCTAAGCTCTTTGGACCTTGAAAGCTTAATTTTAGCCATTCATAACTGTAAAAACCGACAACAACCGAATGAAATCCCAGTCTACGATCACTCCCAGCACAAGCGCACGGGCTATCGAAACCTAGATCCGACACACGTCGTCTTGGTAGAAGGGCACATGATGTTTCAAGACGCGGGAATTCGCGACGCGGTAGACTATCTTCTGTACGTTGACACAGACATGGACATCGCTATTGTGCGTCGTCTAAAACGCGATATCGCTGAGCGCGGCCGTGACGTCAACGAAGTCACCAGCCGCTATATGCGTCATGTACGTCAGGCATCACTCAAAACCATCGATATTCGCAGTAAAGCGGACTTTATTATTCCAAATAATAAAAGCTTTACCAACGCCGCTAGCTTATTGCGGAACCACATAGACTACTTACTCAAAGAAAAAGGCGCCAAATAGGCGCCTTTTTCTATACAGAGACTAAGAAAGCCACTGTTATTACTTTTTAATATCGTCGAAAAAACGCTTAACGCCATCAAACCAGCTTGTTTGCTTAGGCGAGTGATTGGTGCCCTCACCCATGCTTTCTGCCAATTCGGTCAACAGCTCTTTTTGACGAGAAGTCAGATTCACAGGCGTTTCAACCACAGCCTTGCAAATCAAATCGCCGACTGGACCTCCACGCACAGGCTTCACACCTTTATTACGCAAGCGGAAGAGTTTTCCAGACTGACACTCAGGCGTTACCTTCAGACGTACTCGACCATCTAATGTTGGCACATCAATTTCGCCACCCAATGCCGCTGTTGTAAAGCTAATAGGCACTTCACAATAAAGATTCGCGCCATCGCGTTCAAAAATACTATGAGGCTTCACTGAGACTTGTACAAACAAGTCACCGGCTGGACCACCGTGTGTACCCGCTTCGCCTTCACCAGATAAACGAATACGATCGCCCGTATCAACACCCGCTGGAATTTTGACATTAAGGGTTTTGTACTCTTGTACACGACCCTGACCATGACAATCAGAACAAGGATCAGAAATAACCTTACCGGCACCATGACATTCTGGACAAGTTTGCTGAACAGAGAAGAAACCTTGTGACATGCGTACTTGACCCGCACCGCCACACGTACCACAAGTCTTAGGCGTTGAACCTTTCTTCGCACCTGAACCATCGCATGTTTTGCAATTCACTAAGGTCGGAATACGAATCTTCTCCTCGCATCCCCAAACCGCTTGTTCAAGATCCAATTCAAGAGTGTAGCGTAAATCGGAGCCACGGCGTGTTCGGCTTTGACCGCCACCACCACCGCCAAAAATATCCCCAAATACATCACCAAAAATATCACTAAAACCGCCAGCACCAGCGCCGCCGCCATAACCACCAGCCTGACCGTTAACACCATCGTGACCAAAACGATCATAGGCTGCACGCTTGTCATCGGAAGACAAAATTTCATAAGCCTCGGCAAGTTCTTTGAACTTTTCAAGCGCCTCTGGGTTATCTGGATTCTTATCTGGATGGTACTTATTCGCTAAAGAACGATAAGCTTTTTTAATGTCTTTCTTATCCGCGCCTTTGGCCACCCCAAGAACGTCGTAATAGTCTCTTTTGCTCATCGCAGCAATTCCTGAATTAAAAAGCCTGAATTTAAAAGTCTGTATTAAAAAATCTAAATCTAAAAAACACCAAACTCATATTGTGCAAATAGCAAAGCACGGTCAAAAACCGTGCCTGCCATACACAGCCCCACTACCGAGGGCAAAATAAGAGCTTAACGCTTATTTTTTATCTTCTTTTACTTCTTCAAACTCAGCATCAACAGCGTCGTCTTGAGACTTAGCTTGCTCGCCTGTTGCAGACTGAGCACCGGCTTCAGCATCGGCATACATCTTCTGAGCCAAAGTACCAGACGCTTGAGTCAACGCATTGGTTTTCTCTTCAATCTTCTCTTTGTCATTTGAAGTCAATGCTTCTTCCAGTTCAGTAATAGCTGTTTCAATCGCTGCTTTCTCTTCAGCAGACGCTTTATCACCTGCATCCGCTAATGTTTTACGCGTTGCGTGAATCATGCCATCCGCTGTATTGCGAACTTGCACCAATTCTTCGAATTTGCGATCTTCTTCAGCGTTCGCTTCGGCATCACGAACCATTTTTTCAACTTCTTCATCGCTCAAACCAGAAGACGATTTGATCACGATAGACTGTTCTTTACCTGTCGCTTTATCTTTCGCAGAAACACTCAAGATACCGTTCGCGTCAATATCAAAGCTTACTTCGATTTGTGGTACACCACGTGGCGCAGGTGGAATATCAGCCAAGTCGAAACGACCTAGAGATTTGTTCTGAGACGCTTGTTTACGCTCACCTTGCAATGCGTGAATCGTTACCGCATTTTGGTTGTCTTCCGCTGTAGAGAAAGTTTGCGATTTCTTAGTAGGAATCGTCGTGTTTTTCTCGATTAGCGTAGTCATCACACCACCCATAGTCTCGATACCTAGAGACAAAGGCGTAACGTCTAGAAGAAGAACGTCTTTCACATCACCTGAAAGTACCGCACCTTGGATAGACGCACCGATAGCAACCGCTTCGTCAGGGTTCACGTCTTTACGTGGCTCTTTACCGAAGAATTCCGTTACTTTCGCTTGCACTAATGGCATACGAGTCTGACCACCAACCAAGATAACTTCGTTGATATCAGAAGCAGTCAAATCAGCGTCTTTCAATGCTTGGCGGCAAGGCTCAAGAGATTTCAATACCAACTCTTCAACCAAAGACTCCAACTTAGAACGCGTCAATTTCACGTTCAAGTGTTTAGGACCCGTCGCATCGGCTGTGATGTAAGGCAAGTTAACTTCTGTTTGAGAAGAAGAAGACAACTCAACTTTCGCTTTTTCACCGGCTTCTTTCAAACGCTGTAGCGCGAGTGGATCGTTGTGTAGATCGATACCAGACGATTTTTTAAATTCGGCTGCCAAGTATTCGATAACACGCATATCGAAATCTTCACCACCTAGGAAAGTATCACCGTTGGTAGACAATACTTCGAATTGTTTCTCGCCATCGACGTCAGCGATTTCGATGATAGAGATATCGAATGTACCACCACCAAGGTCATAAACCGCGATAGTAGAGTCACCAGAACTCTTGTCTAAACCGTAAGCCAACGCCGCCGCTGTTGGCTCGTTGATAATACGTTTCACTTCTAGACCGGCGATTTTACCCGCGTCTTTTGTTGCTTGACGCTGAGAATCGTTGAAGTAAGCAGGAACCGTAATAACCGCTTCCGTTACTTTTTCGCCTAGGTAGTCTTCCGCTGTTTTCTTCATTTTCTTCAGAACTTCAGCAGAGATTTGTGGTGGCGCTTTTTTGTCGCCTTTTACTTCTACCCACGCATCGCCGTTATCTGCCGCGATAATTTTGTAAGGCACCATAGAGATGTCTTTTTGTACAACGTCGTCTTTAAATTTACGACCAATCAAACGCTTAACCGCAAACAAAGTATTTGTTGGGTTGGTAACCGCTTGACGTTTAGCTGATTGACCGACTAGCACTTCACCATCTTCTGCAAAAGCAACAATCGAAGGCGTAGTACGATCGCCTTCCGCGTTTTCAATAACGCGTGCTTTTTCGCCATCCAAAACAGCAACACAAGAGTTAGTTGTACCTAAGTCAATACCAATGATTCTACCCATGGTTTGTATCTCCAATAAATTCGTTTATGACGATGATAATTCTGTATTTGGGTACGCTTAATTGTATTTCAAGCGTCCAGTGTCAAAAAAATGACAGTAAATTAAGCTGCACTTGAAACCACGACCATAGCAGGGCGCAATAGGCGACCATTAATGGTGTAACCCTTCTGAACAACGTCCATGACGGTGTTCGCTTCGAGTTCAGGGTTTGGCACCATAGTGATGGCTTGGTGCAACTCTGGATTAAAGGGTTCGCCATGTGGATCAACCACTTTCACTTCAAAGCGAGCCAATGTCTCAAGCAAATCTTTTAGCGTCAGTTCAACACCTTCACGAACAGGGTCAGACTCACCTGTGTCTGGTGCAGAGGCCAGTGCGCGCTCAAGATTGTCTGCCACGTTCACAATCGATTTAGCAAACTTTTCTAAACCAAATTTGTGCGCTTTCTCGACATCTTGTTCAGCACGACGACGTACGTTTTGCGCATCGGCATGGGCACGAAGTGCCGCTTCTTTATACTGGGCGACTTCTTCTAGCGCTTTTGCAAGCTCATCATTTTCAGTAACTTCTTCTAAAGTCTCTACTTCAGGCTCTAAAATCTCTTCTACTGTGTCGTTTTGCGTTTCGCTTTTCAAATCTTGCTCCGCTTCTAGATTAGGATCTTTTTGCTGCTCACTCATTCTTCAACTCCAAATAACAGAAACAATTCTTTGTCTGTGCCAGTTATATGGGGACAGCTTTTTCGCTTTCAACAGCAAAGCCTCATTAATTTTATGGGAATTAAATTTACTGACGGCACTTGTCAAAAAACAACCAAGTACTGTATAAATAACCATATAAATATATTTTCTCTTTGGAGCCCTCTATGCTGACCAGCATCGCTATTTCCAACTTCGCCATTGTTGAGTCCCTAGAACTGGAGTTCAAAAAAGGCATGACCGTGATTTCAGGTGAAACCGGTGCCGGTAAATCCATCATGGTGGACGCCTTATCGCTTTGCTTAGGCGATCGAACCGATGCGGCAGTCGTTCGACATGGTGAAAAAAAAGCGGACATCAGTGCCAGCTTTGACATACAGCACTATCCACATGTGCAAAAGTGGCTCGAAGAAAGAGACCTAGAACACGACCAACATTGCATATTGCGTCGCGTGATCAGCAAAGAAGGCCGCTCTAAAGCGTATATAAACGGTCGTCCTTGTACATTGAACGACTTAAAAGAAGTGGGCAGTCAGCTCGTGGATATCCATGGTCAGCACGAACATCAGTCGCTGTTGAAAAAGAACGCTCAAAGACAGCAGCTTGATGAATATGGTCGCCTTACCGAGTTAAGCAAACAAGTCAGCCAACAGTACTCAACATGGCGACAGCTCAAAGAAGAACTCTCTGCACAACAAAATAGATCCGCTGAACAAGATGCCAAGATTCAGTTGTTGTCTTATCAAGCTCAAGAACTGCAACAGCTTGATTTAAAAGAGGGCGAAATTGAAGAACTCGAAAACGAACAGGCGTTTTTGTCGAACATTGCCGACTCGCAATACAAGGCGTATCAAGCCAGCGGCATTTTGATCGACAGTGACGAAGGCAATGTCTGCTCTTTATTACACCAAGCCATTAACAGTGCCAGCCAAATCCGCCCAGCCACAAAAGAGCTGGAAAACGCACTTGAAATGATGAATGTTGCGTTAATACAAGCACAAGAAGCCGCGGATAGCTTACATCATTACCAAGACACGCTAGAACAAAATCCCGAGCGCCTCATGGATATAGAGCAACGCTTATCGGACATTTACGATACCGCTCGTAAACATAGAACACTGCCAGAAGGGTTATTAGCACTACGAGAAAGCGTCGAAGCAGAGCTTAACAGCCTACAAGGCAGTGAAGAAAGCCTGGAGTCTTTAAAAGAAAAAGAAGAGCAAGCCTATGAAAAACTCACTGCGCTTGCGACAACGCTGACAGAAAAACGCATTATTGCCAAAGACGAACTAGCACAAAAAGTCGAAGAGCAAATTCATGGGTTGGGCATGCCTCACGCACGTTTCTTTATTCAATGTCAGCCGCTTAACCAAGTGTCGGCAAATGGCTTTGAAGACATCGAATACATGATAGCGTCCAACCCAGGCCAACCCGCTCAGCCATTACGAAAAGTGGCGTCTGGCGGTGAATTGTCTCGTATTAGCCTAGGGATCCAAGTGGTTACCGCGCATACCTCGATTATTCCAACATTAGTGTTCGACGAAGTGGACGTAGGCATCAGTGGTGGCATTGCAGAAGTGGTCGGTCGCATGCTGCGCTCTGTCGGCAAACGCGGGCAAGTATTTTGTGTGACCCACTTGGCTCAAGTCGCCGCGCAAGGCAATCAGCACCTGCGTGTTAGCAAGCTAGTAGAAGACGAAGCCACTTCTTCTCAAGTGGAACTGCTCAAAGATCAGCATCGCACTCAAGAGATCGCTCGCTTGTTAGGAGGATTAGAACTGACAGAGCAAACACTCGCCCATGCCCGTGAAATGCTCGGCAATGTTCAACTCCAATAATCTCACCGCAACAAAAAGGGCTTAAACCATCCGTTTAAGCCCTTCTATTCACAACCTAAGGTTATGTGGGTGATTATTTCTTCTTTGGACGCACGTAAATAATCAAGCTATGGTCTTCAATGTCAAAACCGTGCTCTTCTGCAATTTCACGTTGACGTTTTTCAATGATTGGATCGACAAACTCAATCACCTTACCGCTGTCTAAACAAATCATATGATCATGATGATCACCTTTCGCCAATTCAAACACAGCCGTGCCGGCTTCAAAATGGTGACGCTGCACCAACCCTGCTGTTTCAAACTGGGTTAGCACTCGATAAACCGTCGCTAAACCAACGTCTTCACCTTGATCAAGTAAAGTGCGATACACATCATCAGCACTCATATGACGGTCGCCCGCACCTTCAAGAATTTGTAAAATTTTCACTCGTGGTAGAGTTACCTTGAGTCCCGCTTTCTTTAGCTCTTGATTTTCGCTAGTCATGAGTCATTCTCTATTCGATCTTGTTGATAATTACTTTATCATTAGCACACCAGAGTAAGGATAATACAAATGAAAAAATCAGTTTTTATATTATGCGCAGCACTTTCGCTCAGTGCATGCAGTTTATTTCCACCACCGTACAAAGTTCCAGTAACACAAGGGAACCTTGTCACCAAGGAACAGCTATCACAGTTACAAATTGGCATGTCTGAATCTCAGGTCACTTATCTATTGGGCAACCCAATGCTAAGAGACACCTTTAAACCAAACGAATGGCATTACCTATATACAACACTATACGCAACGCCAGACACCAAACAAAGTGATGCAGACGACCTAGTGCTAATTTTTAGCGATGGCGTCTTAACACAAATCAAAAACAACTAATTCTTAGTTGCTTTTTGCTGCACGGTTGGCCCTCGCTTGTTTTGGGTCAACCTTCAGCTCACGATACAGCTCAACTCGCTCACCCTCTTTTAACACTTGCTCTTCGGCATTGCGTACCGCTTTACCAAAAATGCCCACCTTCACCGTTTCCACATCCACATCAGGAAAAAAAACCTGAATATTTGAACGACGAACCGCATCACGAACGGTGCAACCCTCTTCAACCTCTAAAGCAATGATTTTCTGCTTTTCGGGTAGCGCATACGCTACTTCCACTCTCATCTTATTCACCGTACACCACTTTGGCCCGCTTGCTAAAGGAATCCACCATGGTGTTGGCAATTTGACTAAACACCCCACCAAAGGCAAACTTCAGCATACCGCTCAGTTCAAAATTAATACTCAGCATAATCTTACAGCTGGTTGGAGACAGCTCTGTGAACGTCCAAACGCCATGTAAACGCTTAAACGGCCCTTTTACCAAAGTCATCTCTATTCGACTGTAATTTTCCAAAAAGTTCTTAGTGGTAAAAGATTGTCTCACCGGCCCTTTCCCTACTTCCAAAGAAGCCACGATCTCCGTGGGCGTTTTTGAAATAAGAGTAGAGCTCAAGCAACCCGGTAAAAACTCAGGATAACCGTCAATATCATTCACCAGTGCAAACATTTGCTCGCAGCTGTAATTCACATGCGCAAATCGCTCTATATGACTCAAACTACGCTCCTATCCAGCCAGCAAGAGTAATCACTATCATTGCTGGAATACTTATGTACTTCAATGTCTTATACCACCATTGAAAATGATTTGTCTGTTTGGCAATCATTTCATTTTGCAACATAGAGCGGGGAATAAACCACGCCACCAAAACAGACAACAAAATCGCCCCAACAGGCAATAGAATCAAGGATGTAAACTTATCCAATAATTCAAACAGGTTTAATCCATACATCAGCTTGCTGTCCCAATGATTAAGAGACAACAACACTGCAATGCCCACAAACCAAACCGCCAAGCCCATTAATAAAGCGGCTTTTAAACGGGCGATGTAAAATTTCTCATGCAGCCAAGCAACAAATAACTCCAACATGGAAATCGCCGACGTTAATGCCGCCACAACAAGCAACACGAAGAACACACCGGCAAAAAACTGTCCGCCCAACAAATTGCCAAAAATGATCGGCAAAGACACAAACGTTAAACTCGGGCCAGCCTGAACATCAATATCAAAAGAGAAGACCAACGGAAAAATCACCAGCCCAGCCAAAAGAGCCACCAACAAATCCACACCCACAACAATACTGCACGCTCGGGCAATCGACATACGCTTACTCATGTAGGCGCCGTAAGCAAACATGGCCCCCATTCCCACACTCAAGCTAAACAAAGCCAGACCCACAGCAGCCAACACCACATCAAAGGTGATATTTTGCCAAGACCAGCGGAACATAAAGTTCAACGCCTCGCTCATGTTGCCAATCATCATGGAATAGCAAGCCAGTAATACCAGAGTCACCACCAACATGGGTAATAAAATCCGCACCACCGCAGACAAACCGCGCGTCACCGATTGACCAACGGTCAATACCACCAGCCCCATAAACACTGAATGCCATAATAACATCTCGCTCGGCGTCGCTAACAGCTCATTGAACATGCTAGACGCGCCAACCTGAGTAATATTATTAAACTCCCCTGTGACGGCTCGGTCTAAATACGCAATAGACCAACCCGCAATCACACTGTAAAAGGTCAAAATCAAAAAGCCTGTGATACCCGCTAACCATGGCACCAACACCCAAGCAGGATGCACAATACGGCGCTCACTTAAATCATTGACCGTATCAATAGGATTTGAACGCACCGTTCGGCCGAGTGCCACTTCGGCGATCAAGACTGGTAAACCCACCAACAGCAAACATAGGCAATACACCACCAAAAAGGCGCCACCACCGTTCTCGCCAAGCACATAAGGAAACTTCCAAATGTTGCCCAATCCCACCGCCGATCCACTGGCCGCAAAAATAAATATCCATGGACTTGACCAGATACCTTGTAAACATCGACTTTCAGGCATAAATTTAGGCTCTAAATACACAACATGTGTTTTAAGGATAGGAACAAAATACGAACATCAGCAACGTACGTGACACCTAACCAGACAAATTTAGTTAACAGGTACGAATTTTCCAACATTCAGGCGCATACCTCAAGAAAAGCATAGGTTTTTGCCTCTATCGACCGTATAATTTCCAACTATGAGTAAAGTAAAGAAAAAATCCAGCAGCACGGGCACCATCGCGCTTAACAAACGTGCAAAATACGACTACTTTGTCGACCAGAAGTTCGAAGCCGGTTTGGTTTTATCTGGTTGGGAAGTAAAAAGCCTGCGCGAAGGCAAAGCCCAATTAGTAGACTCCTTCGTCATTATCCACCAAAACGAAGCGTGGCTTGTCGGTGCGCGTATTACGCCACTGCTCAGTGCCTCAACGCATGTCGTTTGTGAACCTTTGCGTCAACGCAAACTATTGCTGAACCGCAAAGAGCTTGACCGGATCATCCAAGTCACCGAGCAAAAGGGCAAAACCTGTGCGGCCATGGCGCTGTACTGGAAAGCCAACAAGATAAAATGCGAAATCGCCTTGGTTACCGGTAAAAAAGAACACGACAAACGTGATACTGAACGCGATCGTGATTGGTCGAGAGACAAAGAACGATTAATGAAACACAGTGCCTAGTCCTATCTATTCATAGACCACACTTAAGTGTATCGTGAATAGCAACAGACTAAGCATTTCAGCGTTATTGCTAGCGTAAGCAAATAGTTTGCGTTAGACTAGCGTTACTTTTTGGGGGCGACATGGTTTCGACGTCGGTTACAAACCCAAAGGTGCATGTCGAGAGTGATACGTGATCTCGTTAATCCCCCGTATCAATTTAATAGTCGCAAACGACGAAAACTACGCTTTAGCAGCCTAAACCGCTGCTAGTGTGCTGCCCTCAGGTTGCTTGTAGCCAGAGATTCTGCAGTATCATAAATTACAAGATGCTAACTGATGCCCCGCCTAGGGATAAGGTTATAAGATTAAGTAGGCTCGCCATTAACACCCTGTCCTTCGGGCGGTTCGTGGTCAAATAATAGAAGTGACTATGCATGTAGAGCCGATGGCAGAGGACTGACGGACGGGGGTTCGACCCCCCCCGCCTCCACCAATTAAAGGCTTGATTTTAAAGGGGTTTGCACTTTTTAAAATGAAGTCGGTGCACATATGAGGCACCAAATAAAAAAACCACCTTCGGGTGGTTTTTTTTGTTACAACGATTCATAAATTATTTTGTAATCCTCCGAGCTTATTCTCGCTCGTTTTAGCTCAATATGACCTGCTACACTTCTTATATGATTAGAAATTTTTATCTGATCTTCTGATGAACAGTTGGTTCCTATAACTATTTCTTCGACAATACCCCAGTCGAATTTTTCGATAAAAATTCCTTTTCCGACATGCCTCAAAGTAGCTAGAGGCTTCACAACACGCCATTCTTCTTCGTATTTCCAGCAAACATCTTTTTCATAAAACAAGCCCACTTTATCTAGACTTATAAAGTTGTGTTTTTGCCTTTCTTCATAATACTTAACTTTTTCAAATCTAAAACATACATCATCAATACTTCTTGGACTGTTAAAAAAAACATTATTAGTATCAAACTTAATAAGAAACCCCCTATGATTATTAGCATAATGAGCCCACATTAAATGCTCACAACGCTTTTCAGAAAGGCAGAAAACCCCAACAGTTTCAAAGATAGTCCGTTTCAAATCGGGCTGGATACATTCCTTAGCAATTAATTGGCTACGCCTATAGGTTTCCCCAACCAATTGTTTTTTATTTTCATTTAAAAAAGCATAAGCAATTTCTTTCAATTCGCTTTCAGGTAAACCACAAAAAAATGGATTATTTTTTTGCCAGTCTTTAACTACACCTCCTATTGCTTTATCTATATCAATCAACCCTTCAAATTCATACTCTTCTGAAAGCCCTTTTATTACAGGGCTACACTCAAAAGGATCATTAAACTCTTCAGGCTGAGTAAACCTTAAAGTATTTTCGAAAAGTACTTTATCAATTAATTCATTGCTAAAATATTTATACATTTCGATTCCTTTCTAATGGATTCAATCTAACCGCTTCTTCTAAGAAGTCGGGGGATAGGTGCGCGTATCGCATGGTCATTTTAATGTCGCTGTGACCGAGTATTTTTTGTAGTGCTAATATGTTGCCGCCGTTCATCATAAAGTGACTAGCAAAGGTGTGTCGTAAAACGTGTGCGGCTTGGCCTTTAGGTAATTCTATCGTGGTGCGTTTAAGTGCCCTTCTAAAACTGCTTATTGAGCCAGTAAAAACCGTATTCCCTTTTGTTAGTTTGGCGTGTTCGTGTATTTCGTCGTATAGCTCTTGAGTGATTGGGACGCTTCTATTCTTGCCGCTTTTCGTATCGGTAAAGCTTACTTGATTATTCCGCACACGCTGCACCGTTAAGCCTTCGGCCTCGCCCCATCGTGCCACCGTTGAAAGTGAAATCTTTGTTATCAGGTGAACATGTGGATTGTCGCCCTTCTTGGTTTCGTCTAGTAACTCTTTTATCTGGTCGTGCGTTAAATACGAAAGCTCATTCTCTGGTACTTTCACATTATCGACGGCGGTTAATGGATTGGGATAATGGATCTCTTCCGCTTTGACCAAGGTATTAAACATAGACGATAAATACCCTAAGTCATTGTTTAATGTTTTGGGGCTTTTGCCTTCCTTGGATCGTTGGGCGCGCCATCGGGTGTACTCCAAGCGTGTAAGGTTAGAGCCTACTGGGTCGCCCAGTTGCTCGGCTATCATAAGCAACTTACTTTTGCGGCGCTTACCGTCTCGCAAAAAATGGCCGTGCGTGTCGTCCCATAACTCTATTAACTCGCTTAACTTGCGTGAGTCCTTGGGCTTTTCTAGCCATGGTTTAGCGTCCGCTTGGGTTTCATGTTGCGCAATGGTAAAGCGCTGAAAACGCTCACATTCCGCCTTAGTCGGAAACACTCGCTTATACTTTCGCGAGCCTCGGCCATTGACCCGAAACTCTACTTGCCAACCTGTTTTAACTGGAGTGATTGCCATCCACTAACCTCGTATCACCTGATTGAGTTTCATGCTGGGTTATGGTGTAGCGCATAAAGCGTTCACACTCACCTTTAGTTCGGAATGTCTTGCGATATGAGCGGCTTCCACGTCCAGCAACGCGAAAACGGACTTCGTAGTCTGAAGCAACTATTTAAATTGCCATTTTTCAATTAATGCTCTTTCTAGTTGTTTTGAAGCTACCCCAATATTTACCGTCGGATTTAATAAATACGTTTAAATGAGTTTCGATGGGACAAGAGTTTTTGTCGCTGAATAAGGCAGGAATTTTAAAGAGAAAGTGTGTAATAGAATCATAATCTATTGCTTCTAAAGGTTCGAATCCTTCACTAACTAATAGAATATCAAGAGTTTTTGTTTCTCCAGCTATAATGGTAGGTATAGTTCCTGAACATGGAGCGTCAAAATTTTCACTGTTGATGGGATAGAAAGAGAAATTAAAAATACTATTTATCTGAACTGTGAATTCAATGGTGAGGACTTTTATTTCTTTCTCATACCCTTCGATTTCTTTATTTTCAATCGTTAAGCTATTGACCTTAATTTCGGGCTGCGCATCATTAAATTTTTCTAACCGATCTGTTTTAACTTGATAGTTATGAATTTTATTTTGTTGTAAATGCCCATATATTAGCCATCCAAAAGCTAAGGGGGTAAGTGCACCCGCTAGATAATCACCGATTCCATTTAGGCCTAATTCTGGAGACGGAGGTGAATACCACAAATTCATTGCTAAAATAAACCATGCCGCTATGAAATAAAAAATGCTAAATGCAGTGATCCCAATAAACCACCAATCTTTCTTCTTTTCTTCTTCCATGACGCTCCCCTATATCATCGGATGACCTGACCATACAACACGGCCAATTATTTTAAGCTTGCTCAAGTCCTGAGTTGGTATGGTCATATCTCGGTAATTCTTGTTGTCTGAGGTAATAGCAACCAAGCCGTCTAACTGCTTTTGCACTCGCTTAACGAACCATTCCCCATCGTAGTTGATCATACTCACTCCTCAGCCACGGACGTCCCCATGGCTTTATCTATTACTATTCACAACAAGGTTACAAAGCAAATGAAAGTCGTTTCAAAGCACTCACAAACGACGGTAACCGCTGTTTCAAAAGGCAATTTAAATATTCATCGGGAGTAAGTGTTGGATTTTTCAATGCACTTCGATGTCGTTGTGCTGCTAGAAGGCATGATGCAGCATCAAGCTCGAACATGTCACTCAGAAATTCATCAGGGTGAATTGCGCTAATGCCAAAAGGTTCTAATTGCTCAATAGGAAAGTCTTTTAAATTAAACGTAATAATCCCTTCAGTATGGCCCTGTATCGCTGCCGCCAATACATGCCGGTCACCTGCATCGGGAAGAGTTAAACTATTGATCAAGGACTCGTGCCCAGAAACCAATGCATCTGGAACATTGGCATCCATGAGTTTGCGAGTTCTTTGTAATGTATTGATATCCATATCTGGGCGATTTTTTAGCACATTACGAATCCATTCGTCATGTATCTGCTCCGACCATCTGGCTCTAAAAAGCCCAGTACTGGCAAGATACATCAGATAGCTCCTTAACGGAGCGGGATAAAGAACACAGGCATCCAAAATGACGGTGTAAGTGTTATTCATTCATATCCCATAGCGTTTTCTTGATCCAGAGCTGATAGCTCATCCAAACTCGCTAACCTTCTATTCAAGAGATCATCTTTGTACTTCATGACATCTACGTAAGCGACTTTTCGACGATTTCCTGTGCGACTGAAAGGAATCGCAGCTTCATCTAAGAGCTTAATCAAGGTAGGACGTGACATATTCAGCATATCTGCTGCCTGTTGCGTAGTAAGCTCTGCATGTATGGGGGTAATTTGTACGATATTACCTTCACCTAATTGAGTAAGTACTTCTATAAATAGGTTAAGAGCCGACTTAGGTAAAGTAATGTCATGAGCCTTCCCCGACTTATCCGTAAAGGAAAAATTTTGCTCATCTCCATTTGTTGCTAAAACACCAGCTAACTCTTGACTACAAAGCTTTGCTAAAGCAGCTTCTTCTGGGCTAGGAACACGAATTGCTGTGTTCATAATATTTCTCCGCTTTTTCTTTTTAAACATAGTTATGATTTTTTGACAAGGCCATCAAAAATATCAATCAATTATTCGAAATATTCGAAAAAAGTCAACATGTATTAGTATTAACATACCTTTTCGGGTGTGATCGGACTTCCCATATTTCGGTTATTCTCCCCCTTAGTCTCTCACAACAAAGCAATCATAAGGGACAGTATCGTGCAATATTAGGCTCGCTCTTGTACAGCCGTCATTCTCTGATGAAACGCTATGCCAGCGCCCTACCACTCAGCTATTGAATTGCGACATTTATTCAATTGCTACGCAATAGTAAGTTTTTTGCAAAAATACAGATAAGGTGATGGGCATACCTCGGCTTTGCGCGTTATGTGTGCTTTCATATTGATTGGGTGTTTTTTTGATAAGTAGTGGGGAGTGCTCTTATGAAATGGTTTGCTTTTTTGGTGCTGTTTTCAGCGCTGTTATCTGGTTGCTCGTCCAGTGTGAAGCTGTCAGGCCACAATGTGAGCAATGTGAGTTCAAACATTAACATTGATAGCTCTGCAACGATTGCGGTACTCCCCGACCCTAATGGTGATGCGCTGACGAATGAACGTTACCTTCCCGATATTGTTGAGGCTTTCAAGGAGCGCGGTTTTACCAATGTATCTGAGTCCCCCAGCGATCCGGATTATAAGCTCGTGGTGAACTTTACCTCTGAGGCGAAGGTAGAATCGACGCAGGTGCCAGTTTTTAACAATGAACACAATCTACCTTACACCATCTGCCATAAAGAACCGGGGTCTGACACGCGTACTTGTTTTACCCGTTACCGCAATTTTATGGAACCGATTGTCAGTGGCTACAAAACGGTAGAAAGCCAAACCAATGTGTATACCTTTCATTACACGCTAACGGATAAAAAAAATAAGTTATTGTTGGATTCCACCAATACTGTGGTTCATGCCAGCTGTTCAAAGTGGAAAATGTTTGAGTTTTTAGCCAAAGACGCCATTGCTCGCGCCAATTTTAACAATCCCGTCGACACGCCTTATGCCGTAGAAATGCAGGAAGACTACAGCTGTGAGTAAGCCTCGCTAAGCTTTTCAGGGCTGACATGGTGTTCAGCCCTGCTCTATTCCGTCCGGTTTTACTCAAACCTAGCGACGCTGTACAACATCTGCTTACTTCTAAATCGCATTACTAATACTCTGTTTATAAAAAAATGTTATCACCTTTTACGCTTATTTTTGCGTATAGATCTATACTCTTTATAAGCCACTTTGTTTGGGCGTGGCTGTATCAGGAGTTTTTCCAAATCCATTATGCTCACTTTGTGAGGCAAGGGGGAATCCATGATCAATCATGTTTGGGGTCTTATTCATCATCCAGATAAAGAATGGCGCGCGATTAATGAGGAGCATGAATCCGTTAGCCATATGTATTTTCATCATGTGCTTTGGATGGCGGCTATTCCGGTCGTCAGTACCTTTATTGGTACCACTCAGTTTGGTTGGACGTTCGGTGGTGACGAAGCCATTAAAGTGTCTTTGATGGATGGTCTTGGTTTGGGTGTGCTGTTTTATGCACTGATTCTGGTCGCGGTCGCCATGGTGGGCAGTTTAATCCATTGGATGGCGCGCAATCATCCAAGTCGTCCACCTCGTCAGGAATGCATTGTGTTTGCGGGTTACATTGCAACACCGATGTTTTTAAGCGGGGTCTTTGCCATTTACCCTATTATTTGGTTGTGCTTATTAGCCTGCGTGATTGGAGTCGCGTATACCGGCTATCTTTTATACCGCGGTACGCCGAGCTTTTTAGGCATCAGCCATAAACAGGGATTTATTCTTTCCAGTACGACTTTGGGCGTAGGCGTTTTGGTGTTAGAAGCCTTGCTCGCTGCCGTTGTATTGTTGTGGAGCTTAGGATCTGAGCACAGCATTGTGTGGAAATTCTTTTAACCCATTTTATCAAACAATGTAAATTATACTCATCCAAACCCGTCTACAAAGACGGGTTTGTTTTTTTAAAACCACTCAGTGTCGTTGGATTACATTTTTCTACAGATACATACCCTTCTCTTGATAAGAGCCATGCCAACCCTTCTGTTCTTTCTATATACTGCTCTTCATTATTAACCGCATAGCCTCATGCCGACGGAGCAGGATAGATGTTCTTTTCTTCCACACTAAAACAACGAATTCACACTTTAGAACAACAACTTGAACACGAAAAAAGAGCACACAAAGAACACATATTGGCTATGGAAGACCAGATTGCCAGTCTGCGCAAAAAAGCCGCTGAGCAAGTCGGCCAGCATGACAGTGGGCAAGAGCTCATTCGTTACCAACTTCGTGGTGGCGACATGCTGAATTCGATTCGCTTTGGTTTAGCGGAGAGTGCAGAAAGCCTAATACATGAACGCCAAGAAATTAAACAGCTCGACACCATGTTTGATCAGACAAGAAGCGCATTAGTAAGACTCAGTGATAGAGCGTCTTTGATCAATCAGCAGGCCAGCGCCAGCATGGAGGCTACTCAGGTACTGGATAAAACGGCCAAAGGCATTAGCCAGTTGGTTTCTAGTATCCAAGAAATTTCTGATCAAACCAATTTACTCGCTTTAAATGCTGCAATCGAAGCGGCTCGCGCTGGCTCCGCAGGGCGTGGTTTTGCCGTGGTAGCCGATGAAGTCCGCAATCTCGCCAGCAAAACACATTCGGCCAGTGAACAAGTGGAAAGCCTAGTGCGCCAAGTTATTAATCAGACAGAACAAATCAAGACCATGGTGGAGCAAAATCAACAAAGCGCAATGGAAGTGGCGGCGTCATCGTCTCAGATTGATGCGGTTGTGGAAAATGTTATAGAGCGTTCCGATCACATGCAACAAGTGATTAAAACGGCGGCCACACACTCTTTTTTAAATACAGTGAAACTGGATCATGCTGTTTGGAAAAATGACGTCTACAATCGCATCGATAAAAAGAAATTTACCGAAGAAGTAAACATGCACACAGATTGTCGACTCGGTAATTGGTACTATAAAGGCTACGGACATAAGCATTATCAACATTCAAAAAGCTTCAAAGCCATTGAAAAACCACATCAAGCCGTGCATGAGTCTGGTCGTGCCGCACTAAAAGCGGCCGCTGCAGGTAATACAAAGGAAATGTTACAAATGCTCGATAGAATGGAAGTGGCGAGTTTAGAGGTTGTGGTCAATATTGAAACATTGATGGCAGAAGTGACGCACGTGCGGTAGAAACGGCTGTATCCTCTGATCCGCTCGATAACCAAGCAACTCGTGGAACTTTTTGGGCGAGTTGCTTTCTTATGCTCATCTGTTTTATCGCCAATAAATAATAATTTGTTTTACTGTGAGGAGTTTTAGGCTATTGATTAAATTCGTAAAAAGCTATGCTTGTAAAGTCCGTTCTCAGGGCCATACCAAAAACCACATGTAGAGACCGATTGTTAGGACAACACCCATGCTTGTACAGCCCATTTTTATTCGATTTTCATTCGCTAGAAAGGAGTTTGCATTTTGAACTCACTTATCTGGTTGCCGTTTTTACCTTTATTAGGCACATTAATTCCTCTTATTACTGCTCGCTTTAGCCGCACCGCCTGTGCCTTTATGACGGCAGCGTTGCCCGCTTTAACGCTGTTCTTAGTGTTATCGCACGCTGGAGAGATTTTTCAGGGCGAGCGCTTTCAAGCGGTCGTGCCATGGATTCCTGCGATTGGACTAGAGCTCGCTTTTCGCTTAGACGGTCTGGCGCTGCTGTTTGCGATTTTGATTTTGGGCATTGGCCTTTTGGTCATATTGTATGCCCGTTATTATTTATCAGCAAAAGATTCCATCGGTAAATTTTACGCGTATCTAATCTTGTTTATGTTTGCCATGCTAGGCGTGGTGCTGTCCGATAACTTGATTCAACTGTGGTTTTTCTGGGAATTAACCAGTATCAGTTCCTTTTTGCTCATCAGCTTCTGGGGGCACAAAACGGAAGCCAGAAAAGGCGCAAGAATGGCACTCACGGTCACCGGAGCGGGCGGTTTGGCGCTGTTAGCTGGCTTGTTGATTCTTGGTAATACCGTTGGCAGTTTTAGCCTACAGGATGTTTTAGACAGTGGCGAGTTAATCAAAGCCAGTGCCAATTACCCGGTTATTGTTGTGCTTGTTTTGCTAGGCGCGTTTACAAAGTCCGCTCAATTCCCATTTCACTTCTGGCTACCAAATGCCATGGCGGCCCCCACGCCAGTCAGTGCTTATTTGCATTCGGCAACCATGGTGAAAGCCGGTATTTTCTTAATGGCGCGTTTTTACCCTGCGTTGGCAGACACCAACTTATGGTTCTTAATCGTCAGTCTAACAGGCTTGATCACCTTCTTGGTTGGCGCCTATATCGCCTTGTTCCAACACGATCTGAAAGGTCTTTTGGCGAACTCGACCATCAGTCATTTGGGGTTAATTACCTTGCTATTGGGTATGGGAACAGACCTTGCGGCTGTGGCGGCTATTTTCCATATTATTAACCACGCAATTTTCAAAGCCTCTTTGTTTATGGCGGCGGGGATTATTGACCATGAATCTGGCTCGCGTGATATGCGTCAGCTAAATGGTCTGTGGAAATACATGCCTTACACGGCGACATTGGCGATGGTCGCGTCCGCTTCTATGGCTGGTGTGCCATTGATGAACGGTTTCTTGTCTAAAGAGATGTTCTTTACCGAGACCTTGCACCAAGCGTCTCTGGGCTCTTTGTCTTGGTTCATTCCAGTGCTAGCGACATTGGGCGGGGTGTTTGCGGTCGCGTACTCCACTCGCTTTATTCATGACGTGTTCTTTAATGGTGAGCCAATCAACTTGCCTAAAACGCCTCATGAACCACCACGTTACATGCGTGTGCCAGTCGAAATTCTGGTGGCGCTGTGTTTGGTTGTGGGAATTTTCCCAAGTTTAGTGGTGGGCGATTTACTGCTTGCCGCGGCCAATGCCACGTTGAATGGCCCTGCACCAGCTTACAGCTTGGCTATTTGGCATGGTTTTAATTTCCCACTGTTAATGAGTGTGATTGCCTTGATTGGTGGTCTTTTCATGTACTACAACCGTTCACACTTATTTAAGTTTCAAGCACAGTTTCCAACCAGTGACCCTAAACTGGTCTTTGAAGGCATTGTTCAGTCACTGGTAGTCAAAGCACAACGTATGATTACCCTGACCGAAAACGGTTCGTTACAGCGCTATGTGTTTTTCACTCTAGGGTTTGCTGTGGTCATGACGGCGTCTTCATTAATGAAGCTGAATACTACGGCCGGACAACGCCCTGAAATCCCAGTAGATGCGCTCTCTATTACCTGTGCGGTGTTGCTGTGTATTTCCGCCTTAGCTACGGTTATCTGGCACAGAAGACGTGTTGTTGCCTTGCTGACGCTATCGGTGGTGGGCTTGATCGTTTCTCTGGCTTTTGCTCAGTTCTCGGCACCGGATTTGGCACTGACGCAATTATCCGTTGAGGTTGTGACGGTGATTCTATTGATTTTGGCGCTGTTTTTCTTGCCTCAAAAGACCCCCAAAGAATCGTCTCCTCGCCGTGTTGTCCGTGATTTAAGTCTGGCGTCTTTGATTGGTGGCGTGATTGGTACCATCAGCTATGCCTTAATGACGCGCCCTCTTGATACCATTTCGACCTTTTTTACGGAAAACAGTAAAACGGGTGGCGGTGGTACCAACGTGGTTAACGTTATACTGGTGGATTTCCGTGGTTTCGATACGCTTGGGGAAATCACCGTTTTAGGCATTGCGGCACTCGGTATTTACAAGCTTATTGCTAAAATGCGCTTGTTTATGCCTTCCACGGACGACAATGGTTTGCCATGGTCAGAAGACAGGCATCCTATTTTGTTGACCGTCATTTCTCAAAGTTTATTGCCTTTGGCATTGTTAGTATCCGCCTATATTTTCTTACGCGGACACAATATGCCCGGCGGCGGTTTCATTGCAGGTTTGATCACTTCTGTTGCCATCATCCAGCAGTATATTGCGCATGGCGTTGAATGGATTAAGACACGCATTAAATTAGATTATCAAATCATGATCGGTTCTGGCATTGGTATCGCCACACTAAGCGGCTTGGGGAGCTGGGTCTTTGGACACACTTTCTTATCCTCATGGTTCGATTATTTCTACTTGCCTGTTATTGGCAAATTTGAGCTAGCCAGTGCCATGATATTTGATCTTGGTGTTTTCCTTACTGTGGTGGGCGCGACTATGTTGATTCTTGCGAATCTTGGTCAATTAACCACCAGTGAGCGTCCTATTCAAAAGGAGCATGATTAATGGAAGGTATGTACGCATTTTGCGTTGGTTTGTTAACCGCTTGCGGCATTTTTCTGGCCTTAAGAGGCCGTACTTTTTCCGTGGTTATTGGTTTAACCCTGCTATCTTATGCGGTGAATTTATTTTTATTCGCCAGTGGAAGATTAAAACTGAATGCCGCCGCTGTACTTGAGCAATCAGAGCAATACAGTGACCCTCTTCCACAAGCTCTGGTGCTGACCGCCATTGTTATTGGCTTTGCTATGACGGCTTTTGTGGTCATCTTAGCGATGCGCGCCAGAGCCGACTTAGGCAATGACCATGTTGACGGTACCATCCCAGAGCAACCTAATAACACGACACAAAAATCTGGAGGGAGCCAATAAATGCAACATTTAAGCATTTTTCCCATTCTGATCCCTTTGTTGTTTGGCACCATTATGTTGCTGCCACCCATCTCTCGTGACATTCATGCGCAACGCGTCACCTCGGTCATTGGGACCTTGTTTTTAGTGATTTCTTCCGCCTTTTTGCTTTATCAAATTAATAATCAAGGCGTACAGCTCTATGCTTTAGGGGGCTGGCAAGCACCTTTTGGTATTGCTTTGGTAGCCGATAAAGTGTCTGGTTTGCTGGTATTGCTTACCGCGTTTTTAGCGTTTGCCGTCATGTTGTATGCGGTTGCTGGGCAAGATAAGGGTGGCGCGTATTTTCATCCCTTATTTATGTTCCAAATCATGGGGATTAACGGTGCCTTTTTAACTGGCGATATTTTTAACTTATTCGTCTTTTTTGAAGTCCTATTAATCGCTTCTTACGCTCTGTTAATTCACGCTGGTGGCAAGCAAAAAACCCAAGCCGCTTTGCACTATGTGATTCTCAACCTTGTGGGTTCCAGTCTGTTTCTTTTTGGGCTTGGTATTTTGTATGGCACGCTTGGCACACTCAATATGGCGGATATGGCCATCAAGGTTGGTCAGTTGCAAGGCGAGACCGCGACCTTGGCGAAAACCGGCGCCTTGTTATTATTGGTGGTGTTTGGTTTAAAAGCCGCCATGCTGCCCATGCATTTTTGGTTGCCAAAAACCTATGCCAGTGCCAGCGCCCCAGTCGCTGCGCTCTTCGCTATTATGACAAAGGTTGGTGTGTACAGTATTTTCCGCGTTTACACGGTAGTGTTTGGTGAACATGCCGGAGAGCTGGCGAATATTGCTACACCTTGGTTATGGCCTCTTGCCTTGTTAACCATCACGATAGGCAGCATTGGCGTGTTAGCCAGTCCAGGCATTAAAACACTCAGTGCGAACTTAGTCATCGTTTCCAGCGGTAGCTTACTCGCTTGTGCCGCAATCAACTCCGAAGCCGCCACGTCTGCCGCACTATATTATATGGTGCACAGTACACTGGCATCGGCTGGCTTATTTTTGCTTGCTGACATTATGGCGCGTCAGCGCGGAAAAGCAGAAGATCGCTTTGTGCGCTCTCGTCCTTTTGTGCAACCTAGATTACTTGGTTTTGCCTTCGCTATTCTAGCCTTAGCCTTGGTAGGCATGCCGCCACTGTCAGGCTTTGTCGGTAAAATTATGATACTGCAAGCAACTCAGTCTACTGCGCAGACGATGTGGGTGTGGCCATTAATTTTACTGGGAAGTTTGGCGGCGTTGGTGACCTTCTCTCGAGCAGGCACCACGCTTTTCTGGCGTCATAATGGCACGGTATTAGCCGAAGCAGAGCCAGCGAAACCGATGGAAATTGCCAGTATTGCGCTCTTATTACTGGCTGCTCCGATTTTAGTGTTGTTTGGCGGCGCAGTAAGCGAGTTTACACTTCAGGCAGCACATTATCTGCATGACATTCAGTCTTCTGCCTATGGATTATTACCAGGAGTCACGCCATGAAGTTGTTCCCCATGCCATTTCACAGCCTGTTACTTTTTGTGGTCTGGTTATTATTGAATAATTCCATCAGCGCCGGTCATATCGTGTTGGCGACCTTTTTCGCGATTACAATACCTTGGCTAGTCACAGGAATGCGGGATGAACACCCTAAGATCCTTAAGCCTTGGTTGGCCATTCGCTATGTCCTGATGGTGATGAAAGACATTTTGACCGCCAACGTGGAAGTCGCTTTGTTGATTATTGGACCAGTCAAAAAGTTAAAACCGGGCTTTGTGGCCATTCCAATCGACGTCGACTCAGATCTTGGCATTACCATTTTAGCGAGCACGGTTTCGCTCACGCCAGGTACTGTGAGCGCGGAAGTGTCGAAAGACAGAGCGTGGCTTTATGTTCATGCGCTGCATTTAGAAAATGAAGCAGAACTGATTGAATCCGTTAAGCAACGTTATGAAAGGCCTATCAAGGAGATTTTCGGATGCTAAGTTATACCATTATTATTGTGGCCATTTGTATTTGCATTGCGTTGATTCTGAATTTATGGCGCTTATTACAAGGGCCAACAGCATCAGATCGCATTTTGGCATTGGACACCATGTACATCAATGCCATTGCTCTGATTCTGTTATACGGAATACACGTGAAAAGTGCGCTTTACTTTGAGGCGGCGGTATTAATCGCGATGCTCGGGTTCGTCAGTACGGCAGCACTTTGTAAATACTTACTTCGCGGCGACATCATAGAATAAGGATCAGTTATGCCTTTTTATCTCGAAATTATTATTTGCGTATCCTTACTGACTGGCGGTGCTTTTCTGTTAATCGGTTCTTATGGGCTAGTGCGTTTGCCTGATATTTATATGCGCTTGCACAGCCCCACGAAAGCGTCCACTCTTGGTATTACTGGGGTGTTGGTGGCATCAATGATTTTTCAAAGCCACCTAAAAGGGTTTCTTTCAATTCAAGAGCTCTTAATTACACTGTTTTTGTTAATCACAGCACCTGTTGCTGCCAACATGATTGCTAAAACGGCGTTACATTTTCGCACCAAACCTATCGATAAAACGCAAGGCCAAGAGCTAATGGAGACGATTCGAGACCGAAAATCGACTAAACCTCCACACTCTCCTCGCTAAGCAATAAAGCGACGTCACTGCTTTTCATTGGCTTATAGAAATAATAGCCTTGAAAAACCTCGCATCCTAATGACTGTAACATGTCGGCTTGCTGAGCGGTTTCAACACCCTCAGCAACGATTCCCAATTCCAAACTTCGCGCTAGGTGAATAATCGTCTCACAGATTTTGGCGTCTTCTGTATGGCTGTCACACTCTTCCACAAATGACTGGTCAATCTTCAAAATGTCTAAAGGAAGACGCTTTAAGTAACTCAAAGAAGAATAGCCCGTGCCGAAATCATCCACCGATATTTTGATATCTAAAGCCTTAAGCTCCGCCATCACCGCAATGCATCGCTGGATATCTTGTAATAACACCCCTTCGGTGATTTCAACTTCCAACAGATTTCCTGATAAATTGTATTGTGCTAACTTTTCTGAAACGTAGGCCACCAGCGAGTCTGAGACCAGATGTCTGCCAGAAAGGTTAACAGAAATGGGAAGGTTCACCAGCCCTTGGTCACGCCACACTTTTTGTTGCTGTAACGCCTGATCTATTACCCATTCATCAATCTTAACAATTAGGTTAGATTCTTCTGCAATAGGAATAAAATCGGCAGGTGAAATGACGCCCTTGGTTGGATGGTTCCAACGAATCAGCGCCTCTAGACCAAGAATAGTCCCTTTCTCCATCCGTACTTTCGGCTGAAACACTAGAGAAAATTGGTCATGTGCCAGTGCGTCGTTGATTTCTTTTTCAAAACCAAATTTTTTCGTGACAATATTGGCCATCTCTGGGGTAAAAAACTGCGCATTATCACGCCCTTTTTCTTTTGCCCAGTACATAGCAATATCCGCTTGTTGGATCAGCTTATCGGCATCCAAACTATGCTCTGTGGTATAGGCAATCCCTATACTCGTTGGGATGGTAAAGTACTGTTCATTCAAATGCACCGGAGCACGCATTGCTTCTAAAATTTGCTGTGCCCGTTTCGCTAAGCGACTTTCCGTTACATTGTCAGTCATCATGAAAACAAATTCGTCACCGCCCCAGCGAGCAATCACATCAAATTGATCCGAGACCGCGATCAAACGTCTGGCTACCTCGCACAATAATTCATCACCCGCTTTGTGTCCTAAGGTGTCGTTGATAATCTTAAAATTATCCAGATCTAAAAACAGTAAACCAACGGATGTTTTTTGCTTAGTGGCAAACAACAAAGCACTGATAAGAGAATCCATAAGGTACGTACGATTGTACAAACTGGTCAATGGGTCGCTGTAGGCGAGAAACTTTAAGCGCTCTTGTAGCTTAACGTGACGTGTCATATCCCTAATATGAAGTGTGTACTCACTCTCTTGTGACGCTTCTGTATTTGCTTTTGTAATGGCAATCTCTGCCGGAAAGTCATTGTTAGGACTGCGTTGCAGACGGAATGGGTTGCGTCGATTTAAAATCAAACCATTAGACGTTGAGAAGCCTGAGTTGAGACTTTCAAAAATCTTTTTCCTATCTGCTTCCAGTATAAAGAGACCAATAAAGCTTTTTCCTTCCACTTGCTTTTTAAGACAACCAAAAGTGCGCTCAGCAGCAGGATTGAATTCCATAACAGAACCAAAGCGATTGATGGTAACAATACAATCCATGGACGAATTCAGAATAGCAGACTTGCGCATTTCGCTTTCTTGAAAACGCATGAGAGCATCATCTCGTTGCGCAATTTCGCTATTAACACGATGAATCACCTGATTGTATTTACGGGCGATTTGCCCGACTTCGGTAAAAGGCTCTTCCGGAACTGGCGTAGAAAAATCGGCATTATTCTGTTGATACTGCATGGAAGTAAGCAAATCAAATAGTTCGGTCGTAGCACGATGCTCAGCGACATTAAGACCTTGCTCTTCCTGTTCTTTGCTGGCACGTAGCGGTATAAAGCGATTGAGTATCCACATGGCAGCATAACCCACCACAAAACAATACAAACCAATCACTACAATTCCTAAGGCCTGTACGCCAAGCTGTTCTATGGTACTAAGACCATTATCCATTCTGTCCGTTTGACCAAATAAAGCCACACTCAAGGTTCCCCAGATTCCAGCGAACAAATGCGCTGGCACGACATCAAGTGCATCATCCAGACGCCAACGCGCCATCAACAAACTGCCGTAATACACGATTACCCCAGACACGCTACCGATAATGACAGACGCACCCGGCGAAACCACATGACAAGAAGCCGTAATCCCTACTAACCCCGCAATGGTGCCATTTAACACAAACCCAACCTCAACATAACCGTCACGCCAATAATTAATTGACGCCGCTACTAAACCGCCCCAAGCAGCAGAAATAAAAGTATTTAAGATAATTAACGGCACATCGTTATTAAGTGACAGTGTGCTACCACCATTAAAGCCAATCCAGCCAAACCATATTAATAAGGTCCCTAATGCAGACAAAGGCAGATTATTTCCCGGTGGTAAACGTATTCCTTCTTCAAAACGTCCTATACGCGGACCGATAATGATAATAGCCGCTAATGCCACCCAGCCACCAACTGAATGCACCACAGTAGAGCCGGCGAAATCAATAAAGCCAAGTGCTTCGAGCCAGCCAAGAGGCCCTTCGGAAGAATACACTCCAGACCACACCCAGTGACCGACAATGGGATAAATCAGAGCACTGAGCACAATCGTAATGGCTAAATAACCTATGAAGGTCATACGTTCCGCGACAGCACCCGAGGTTAGGGTGGCGGCCGTCCCGCAAAACATCATTTGAAAAATGAAAAAGCTAATTTGCCAAGGAGAATGCTGCGCATCAAAAAAGAATTCACTAACACCAAACAGTCCAGCCACAGAATCGCCAAACATGATGCCAAAACCAAATAGCCAAAATATGGCGGTCGATATAATAAAATCGGATATATTCTTTGCCGCAACGTTAATACTATTTTTGCTGCGAATGCGGCCACTTTCTAAACACAAAAATCCAGCTTGCATCATGAAAACAAACGCGGATGCGATCAATAACCAAGAAAATTCTGCCATATACATCCTAAACGGTGACTACTGCACCAAAAAGACTCACGCCAAACAACATGGTGCGGACCCGCTGAACAATACCGCGTGTTACACGGACATACAAAGGTATATTACGAAGCATCAGCACCATACAAGCTTAAAAATACAAAAATCAGGCCGCGATCAGAACCTACCTTTGATCATTCAATAGTTAAGCCAACTATAGTGTGTTTGGCTTTTAACGCGCGAAAAAAAAGGCAACCCTGCTGAGCTACCTTTTTAAACACAAATGAATGATCAACGACTAGCTATTCAATGTAAGTACATTGGTTTTACTAATACGATGACGATAAATTTCACGCAGATATTTGATCGCATTTTTGACATTATTTATGTCTAAACGAATGTCATTGATCGACACGAAACGCTGGTTATTATCAATCAGTTCACGGTACTTTTTCTCGTACATAGGCTTAATTGCATACCAGTTGGTGTCTAAAATTTTCGCTGGGTTTTCATAAGTCGAAAAAAACTTTTCGATCAAAGTCTCATCAAAATCATCTTCTTGAATCATTTTGATGATTGCTTTGTCTATTTCATCTGTATATCGGTAATCATCACGGGCGAAACAACGCTTCATATAAGCCACCATGAGCGTCAAAAAATCGTCGCTTAAACATGGGCTTTTTGCAATGAGCGTCGTCAATGACAAGTTAGCCGATGCGCCAATAACCAACGCATAACGCTTTAAGGTGGTATTCGGACACAAACGGTTTAAGTGCATTTTGAGACGATTTAACGCGGTGAAAGACAATTTGTAGTCTCGTGGCAACGAAATAATCGATACAATAGACGAACAATTTTTAAAGAAATGCAGGTGATTCAGCGTAGTCGCATCGTAACCGCTTTTTCGATAGTTCTTGATGGCTTCACGGTATCGCTCAGACTCAACCGGCAATACGCTTACCCCTTCAATCGCTGATGTGTCACTGTTAAAGTGAGGCAGTTCAATGGAGCGACAAAATAGATCGTCAATATCCACACTGTCTTGACGCGTACTTTCGCTGACAACACTTTCAGCATAAGCAACGGCAACAGGGCCAGCCAAACTCATAAACAAATCGTTCGCATCTAAACGGATGGTTTCAGCAATATCAATGCCTGCTCGACGGAAGTAATCTTCATCGTAATCCGTTGTCACCGCTTGAGCGGTTAAAATGTTGAAGATTTGCTGAGAAATATACTGGTTAGCGTATTTTTCCATGGTGTTAACATCAATGCTATCAGCGTCTCCACCATCTTCCTCTTCTGCATAGCGCATGATGTCGTTAGAAATTAGCATCATGGAGTTCCATGGACGAATGCGCTCCATCACATCTGCAGGCATTTCATCTTCTTCACGCTCTTCGTTGTAAGAAAAGTTCCATTCTTCCGATATGTATTTCGTTAGCAAACGCCCAGCGTTGATGTGTAAGGCTTCAGAAATCTCAACATTTTTGCCCGATATATTCGGTAAAATACAAATGCCGGAGGTAAAAATTGGCTCAAACACAAAACTATGACGTTTATCCGCCATCTTGCTCTGATCTGATCGATAATCAAAGGTCTTGCTCAGATAGGAGAACTGTTGCGCTAGGCCAAACTCAGAGGCCATACCAGACCCTGTACCACCGCCCGCACTGAAAATGTAAAAATATAAACGTGATTGATTAGCTTTTATACCGCAGGAGTCAACCAAGTAGGAATGCATTTGTTTCCAGTTTTCATTGCGAAAGGTTGTGGCATCTTTATTCAAGATAATTTTAGCGAGATACTGCCCTAAAATCGGCGCATTACCCGCGCCACCAGCATGTACTTCAGACAGATCCATTATCTGGAGCTTAGTGTATTCTTCTAAGAACTTGGTCCTTCCTTCTTGATTAGAAAAGCGAATTCGCCCTTCTATATCTTTATCCAAGTCACCCAATAAAACGATTGGCTCAATCAAGAAAACAGGTTTAAAACCATCTTTGCCTTCTAGCGGCAAGTGTTTGCGAATCCAGCGCATAGGGCGGAATTCACTTTCATTTTCAAGTATTTCTTGGCTTTCCACCTCTCGCATATAGTTGGTTCTTGCATCGTATACCAACGACGCAACATCCAAAGCGATATTAGAGCCACATCGCCCTAGACCTATCAGGCAAACAGATGGAAACACCTGCTCATTTACGCCTTCATCATCTGTTGCCTGTGGGTGGATTCGATTACGAACAACGTCTAGATTTTCTAAGATTTGTTCTAGGTTTGTCTCAGTAAAATAAAGATGTTCTATTGGAAGATTTTCTTGGCTCATGCGGCATCCTTTTTGAAGCAAACGACTGACAACAGATAGTCATTCACGCGATTTACGCGATAAAGCAGACCTTACACCTGTTAAATGCATTGTTCTTTAGTCATCAAATTGATAACAATGTGCAAACAATATCATCCTTATATGGCAATGACACTAATATGGTGAATGAGAAGATAAAATAAATTTAAATTGACGCGGATATATTGCGGTCTATAAGTAAAGCCATAAACAAAAGCCCATTACTTCACTATTTCTAGGAAAAGTACGAACAAACCCTATTGCCTCAGCATGTGGATAAAAATTTACTATTCGAGGCGAGTACCGAATGTGAGTAGTGGTTCTATTTTTGGGGTGTTAAACAAAGGATGTAGGCTTATTTGTACCTTCCCTAGCCGATACATTTAAGAATCTAGCAACAAAAATACACATTGATTGTTTTTTATACTATTCTTAAGGCGCGTCTTTTCATCATTATCAGGTGGCTGTTGTGACAATATCTCCCATCTCAAACAATCGTTTGTATTTGCCTGTGCAACATGCACAGACAGACGGCAATGTGCGTTCAGATGTTCAAAATCAGCAAGATAACGTTCAATTATCGGAAAGTGCAAAACAACAATGGATGCTGACGCAGCGCCAAAGCGATACTGATACCAATAAAAAGGAAGAAAAAGAGGGAAAAGAGTCTGTTCAAATTTCATCAAGCATAGGACGACTTTCTCGTATTACGGGATTACAACGAGAAGAAGTCGCCGCTTTGTATCGATCAATTGATAAATTAGCTTGATCGATACTTGATGATGGCCGACCTTAACTAAAGGTCAAACTGTATCCATCACTGACTAAAGATTCAGCTTCACGCTGTAAGTTAGCCAAGGTTAAAGGTCGATTATTTAGCCACTCGGGCAAGAATTCGGCATGCAAACTCTTTTCATTCGCTTTCAAAGTGAAAATCGGCATATCGCCCTCTTTTCTGTCGTGATGCAACAAGATTGACAGCCTTAAGAGTATCGACAATCGGTCTAAATCTTGCTGGTCACTTTTGGTAAAACGATAATCCAAAGATTGGCTGAACTTTCGACGATGCCGTAAAATTAAGTTTGCTAGAGCTTGCTGCTCCTGTTGAGAAAAGCCAGGCATATCAGACTCACTAATGATGTAAGCGCCATGTTTGTGATAGCGACTGTGCGAAATGCCAGCCCCGACTTCATGGAGCAATCCAGACCAACGCAATAAATCCTCACTGGAAATGCTGTTCAAATTCCAATCATCTTTCACTTGAGCGAGTGCTGATAACGCTGTGTGCGTGACCAATTTTGCCTGCTCCGTATCAATATGGTATTGGTTCAACATATAGTTCACGGTACGTTCACGAATATCCGTTTCAGCGTAACGCCCCATAATGTCGTAAAGCACACCTTCTCTTAACGCACCGTTAGAGAAATCCATCTGCTTAATATCAAAACATTCAAATACCGCGGTTAAAATCGCGATACCCGCAGCAAAAGTCACTTTGCGTTCAGGTTTCAGGCCTGGCAAATCGAGATTATCGATATGGCCTGCTGAAAATAGCGCTTTTTGAATTTGTTTTAGATTTTTTAACGTGATGCCTTTCTTGCTCCAATTGTTCTCCTTAACAATATTAAAAGCCGCTTTCACTGTGCCAGAAGAACCTATTGCTACGTCCCATGTCTCATCAAGATAATCGTCTTGAATGCTTAAAAGCTCTAAACGCGCCGCCGTAACAGCCTTCTGAAAATTGGATTTATTGATACTACCGTCATCAAAAAAGCGTTGTTTAAAGCTCACACAGCCCATGTGAAGACTTTCTGTTAATATCGGCTCAAGTTGTTTACCGATAATAAATTCGGTACTACCACCACCAATATCAACAACCAGCCTCTTGGCATCACCATGATCCATGGTTCTTGAGACACCCACATAAATCAAACGAGCCTCTTCACGACCCGCAATGATTTCAACAGGATGGCTCATTATGTCCATGGCTTTGCCAATAAAATCGTATCGATTTTTGGCCACCCTTAGCGCATTAGTACCAACCACACGAACAGAACCAGGCGGGAGATCTTCGATCACTTGTGCAAACTGAGCTAAACAATCTAAGCCTCGTTGCTGAGATGCGTCATCTAAGCGGCCATCCACTAAGCCAGCCGCCAATTGAACTTTTTCACCAAATTCTCCGGTGATACGCAATTGCCCATGAGTCACTTGAGCGATCACCATGTGAAAACTGTTTGAGCCCAGATCTATAGCCGCAATTTTTTCAAAAGGAAAGTCATGAGATTGTTGCAAAAAAAGTGATTGCATTCAGAAAGCCTTATATTGCAGAAGTCTTAATAGATGCAAGAGTATATCAGTTCCTTGCCTATGTCATTGGCAACATGACAGCAAAAAAACCAGAGTATTTTATGAATTTTTCGCGACACTGGCCCACTTTTTCCGAAAAGCAAGGTCTATTAAGCACTTAACGCAGAAAACTATCTCTTCTAAAGGCACAAAAACCCTGAGTTTGATCAAAAAATTACCAGAAATTGTTTTTTTCCTGATTTTCACTATAGACCTCGCCTTTAAGTCGAACTATAGTATAGATGGTTTTGATAGTGACAAAGCAATAAGCAGGTCACTGCCTAGATCCCAATCAAATTGTTTCGCGCTGTATTGGCTTTGCCCTATCCGGGCTGATTTAAACCAGAACAAAAGTTTTGTAACCGTCTTGTTTTGTGTTTTTTTATGCCGAGTAGCTGATACATTGTAAGATACTTCCAGACACACATTATTGTTACTTATTGATTAACTCTAATTCCGTCAATATTCCTCAAATGAGCTAATACAAAACCCGTTTATGAACCTTACCGACTTAAAACAGAAATCAGTACACGAACTTTTAGACATCGCATCAGAGATGGGCCTAGAAAACATGGCTCGTTCCCGTAAACAAGATGTTATTTTCTCGATCCTAAAGCGTCATGCAAAAGGCGGGGAAGACATATACGGTGACGGTATCTTAGAGATTCTTCAAGATGGCTTTGGCTTTTTACGTTCACCTGATAGTTCGTACTTAGCAGGTCCTGATGATATCTATGTATCACCAAGCCAAATTAGACGCTTTAACTTACGTACAGGAGATACCATCTCTGGGAAGATCCGCCCTCCAAAGGATGGTGAACGTTACTTTGCACTACTCAAAGTTAACGAAATCAACTTTGATAAACCTGAAAGCGTTCGCAATAAAATCCTTTTTGAAAACCTTACCCCTCTTTTCCCAGATGAACGCCTATTGATGGAAGCCGGCAATGGCTCTACTGAAGACGTAACGTCACGCATCATTGATCTTGTAGCTCCAATGGGTAAAGGACAACGTGCCTTGGTTGTTTCTCCGCCTAAAGCGGGTAAAACCTTCATGTTGCAAAATATTGCTAACGCTATTACTCGTAACAACCCTGAATGTCATTTAATCGTGTTACTGATTGACGAACGTCCTGAAGAAGTAACCGAAATGTCTCGTACTGTTCGCGGTGAAGTGGTTGCCTCTACGTTTGATGAACCACCAGCACGCCATGTGCAAGTGGCTGAAATGGTAATAGAAAAAGCAAAACGCTTGGTTGAGCACAAACGCGACGTTGTTATTCTACTAGATTCTATTACTCGTCTGGCTCGTGCCTATAACACCGTTATTCCTTCATCAGGCAAAGTATTAACAGGTGGTGTGGACGCAAACGCATTAGAACGTCCAAAACGTTTCTTTGGTGCAGCTCGTAACATTGAAGAAGGCGGTAGTTTGACTATTATCGCGACGGCGCTTGTGGATACTGGTTCAAAAATGGACGAAGTTATCTTTGAAGAATTTAAAGGTACTGGTAACTCCGAATTGCATCTAGACCGCAAAATTGCTGAAAAACGAACGTTCCCTGCCATCAATATTCGTCGCTCTGGTACTCGTCGTGAAGACTTATTGACCTCTGAAGACGAACTACAACGCATGTGGATTCTTCGCAAACTCTTGAATCCTATGGAAGATGTAGCAGCAACCGAGTTCTTAATTGATCGCTTGAAAGTCACTCAAACCAACGATGAGTTCTTTGAATCAATGAAAGGCAAAAATAAATAAGCAGATGCTTCTGCTTCATAAAAACCACTTCCTAAAGTGGTTTTTTTTTACTTACAGATCAATATAGTACATCATCAATGCCCGCTAACTGCTTTTTAAGTGAGTGCGACACAGATTGGAGTAATTTAAATGAAAGAGATGACCGCATCGGTAAAAGCTGTTGAGTTAATTAATCAGAACATCTACCGAATTAGCTTAGAAGCCGATGACCTGACTTTTGTCGCAGGCCAGTATTTAATGGTGGTACTACCAACAGGCGAAAAAGTTCCTTATTCCATTGGCAGCGCACCACATGAACTACCAAATCTAACCCTATACGTGCTTGTATCAGACTCTGCGTCACTCGCCAGCAAGGTTGTAGAACACATTCAATCCAATACCAGTATCACTATCAAAGCACCTGGCGGTGATTGCCACTTACAAAATGGCGTATTAGACACACACCCTGAACACATTTTACTGATTGCTGGTGGCACAGGGTTCGCTCAAATCAAGAGTCTATATAGCGAATTGGTAGAGCAAAACTTTGCGGGAAAAGTCTCATTTTACTGGGGATTAAGAAGCGTGGAAGATGTATTTGCTCAAGACTGGCTAGAAGAAGCACACAAATACACGCCTTTCACTTTAGACGTTATCGTCAATGAAACAAACGATCAGTGGCACGGAAGAAGTGGTTGGTTGTACGAAGCCGTATTGGCAGACCATCCCGATTTAAGCCAATACGTGGCTTTTGTGAGCGGTTCCGTTGGCATGGTATACGGCACATTTGATCAACTGGAGCTCAAGGGACTAAGTAAGGAACGTTGTTTTTCTGACGTATTTGCTTACGCACCACACCCTAATAAACCAGCACTTTAGTGAATGATATGTTATTTCCCTATTGCAAATATAATAGGCGAATTAAAATGTAAGCAAAAAAAGAGAGGCCAAACAAGGGCCTCTCTTTTTTATAGAATTATATTCACGGCATGACGATTAAGAGACTTTTGAGCAAACCGTTTGCCATAAAGACGTGATATTCGTTTGATCCTTCTCTGTCACACCTTCCGCATCAAGCGTTTCCTGCAGAATCACGGTAAAAGCTTGATCAAATGCATCATTACCCTCACCTTCAGCACTACTGTGTAATCCCAGAAGTCCAAGAAGATAGGCGCAATAAAAAAGCTGATCACCCTCTTCTGCATGATGTTCCATATCTCGTAATCTGTCACACAATTGGTCTGCGCGCTCAGCAAAAGTCATTGTCATATCTACTCTCTGTATTGATGTATTTTTCAATATAAGCCAAGAAAGCGAGGGCAGGACCCTCGCTCCCTACAAGCGATTATTGACTTACATTAAGGCTTCAAATTGAGCGTTTCTAGAGTGCGCGCACGAATAGCAAGCAATAAATCCGTATTCTCTATTAAAGACTCGCCATAAGATGGCACCATCGTTTTTAGTTTAGTCTGCCAGTCTGCCGATTTAACTTGCTCTGAGAAACAACGCTCAATAATACCAATCATGGTATTCACTGTGGTTGAAGCACCTGGTGACGCTCCTAACAAAGCAGCAAGAGAGCCGTCTTCTGTCGTAATGGCTTCGGTTCCAAACTCTAATTTACCACCTGTTTTTTCGTCTTTTTTGATAATTTGAACCCGTTGGCCCGCGTATGCGAGTTCCCAGTCTTCGTCTTTAGCATCTGGAAAAAACTGACGTAACGAATTACAACGATCTTTATGGGACTGCATAACTTCACTAATCAAATAACGAGTCAAGTCCATGTTGTTTTTACCCACACTGAGCATTGGCTTAATATTGTCAAAGCGAACACTTTTAGGAAGGTCGAAAAACGAACCTGTTTTCAAAAACTTGGTTGTAAAGCCTGCAAATGGACCAAACAAAATGGCTTTTTTACCATCAATAATACGTGTATCTAAATGCGGTACAGACATTGGTGGCGCGCCAATTGGTGCGGCGCCATAGACCTTGGCAAAGTGCTGCTCAACAATCTCAGGCTTTTCACATACCAGCCATTGACCACTGACAGGAAACCCACCAAAACCTTTGCCTTCTTTCACGTCAGCCATTTGCAATAACGGCAGGGCACCGCCACCGGCTCCCAAAAAGACAAATTTCGCGTCAACGGTTTTACGAGCGCCATTTTGCTCGATTTCAACATCCCATCTTCCGTCTGCTCTTTTGTTGAGATCTTTTACTTCGCAATTCAAGCTTAGTTCAAAATTATCCAATCCTTGTAGATGCTTGCTCATGTTTCTAGCAATCGCACCAAAATTCACATCCGCTCCATGCTCAACACGGGTTGCTGCAAGAGGTTCATTGCCCTCACGATTGTTCATAATGAGCGGCATCCACTCTTTCATCGTTTCACGATCTTCTGTGTATTGCATTTCTCTGAAAGCTGGGTGTGCACTCATGGCAGCGTGGCGTGCTTTGAGCATCTTCACATTACGCTCTCCCCAGACAAAACTCTGGTGAGGCACGCGATGAATGAATTCTTGAGAGGCGGGCATGAGTCCTTGTTCGACTAAATAAGACCAAAATTGCAAACTGATTTCAAAAGCCGCATTAATCGTAACAGCCTTGTCTATATTGACAGAGCCATCTTTATTTTCAGAGGTATAGTTTAGTTCGCAGTATGCTGCATGGCCCGTTCCAGCATTGTTCCAGCCATCCGTACTTTCCTTTGCGACACTGTCCAATCGCTCTACCATCAACATGGTCATGCTGGGGTCTAATTGCTTGAGTAACACTCCTAAGGTGGTGCTCATGGCACCGCCTCCGACTAGTAAAACGTCTACAGAATTTGAGGTCATATGATTTCGCCGTGTCATAGCCAATTGTGAGTTTGAGAATGATGAAGAAAAAGAGCTTATGGCCAAAAGCAGTACGTCAAACAAGTCCCGCTTAATTTTCTCCACCCTCTCTTCAGAACGCCTTTGCTCGTATGCTGAAATTCAGCCTAATAAGGGATTCTGAGCAGGTGTAAGTTGATTATACGGATTTTAAAAATAATGTCTTGAGACCTTAGTATAAGAATGTAGATATATTCACATTTCGATTTTCAAGATAACACTCATTTGATTGACTTTCGCGACAAGAAAGGCGATGTTAACGACATTAATAAAAAACATGCTTCGATTTTGCGACTATATTTAAATAATAATATTCAGTATAAATATACTAAATTCTCTTATCGAGATGCGGGGAGTATGGCAATGAAAGCACAAGATATCATGGTAAAAAATGTCATCTGTGTCGAAATGGATGAACGCTTACCCAACATCAGAAAAATCATGGAAACGAATGGTTTTCACCATATTCCTGTGACAGAGAAAGGTAAATTGGTCGGCATTATTTCTGACCGAGACCTGTTACGCCTGATCAGCCCCTTCATTAACAAGGTATCCGAACAACCAAGAGACCTAGATACGTTAAACCGTGCCGCTCATCAAGCCATGACACGCCAGCCAATTACCGTAAAAGCAGATACCTCCATAGAGGAAATAATAGCGTGGTTTAAACGAGTGGACATTTCTTGTCTACCTGTTGTAGACGACGAACAGAACGTTATCGGCATTATCTCGTGGCGTGATCTTATCCATCACGCCACGTTTAAATCTTAATGTTTCAGACTAGTGAGTTTTGGCTTGGTCGCCGAGTAAGGCGGCCATGTCATTTTCGGTAAACTCATATTTTTCAGCACAAAACTGACATTCTACGTTCACGCTGCCTTGCTCAATCAACAGTTCACGTACTTCTTCTGAACCTAATGACATCACAGCTTCTAACGTACGCTGACGAGAACATGAACAGCCAAACTGCATCGCCTTAATGTCGTATAAACGCACGTCTTCTTCATGGTACAGGCGATGCAATAGCTCACTTGTTTCAAGCCCAAGTAACTCCTCTTCTTTCACTGTAGAGGCTAAATGAGTCAAACGTTCCCAAGCATCTTCGTCACCTTCTTTCGCTTGCTCTTCCGGCAAACGCTGCAAGAATAGACCACCGCATTGGGCGCCATTGGCCGCCAACCACACTCGACTTGGTAATTGCTCAGACTGGGAGAAGTACTGTTCAAGACATTCAGATAAAGTATCACCGATGATCTCAACAATGCCTTGATAACGCTGCCCATTACGTGGCTGAATAGTAATAACCAAATACCCGCCTTCGAGGACTTCTTTTAAAGAAATAACCTCTGGCACGACCTGATTGTCATCCCACTGAGCAATACCACGAAGATTTTGGTGCTCATCGCATTCCGTCATTAAAGTAGACAAAAAACCATTGCCTTTGGCTTGAATCGATAACACACCATCTATTTTGACAATGTCTCTCAATAGCGCAATTGCAGCGACAAACTCACCGAGGAGTTTCTCTAACGCCAATGGGTACTGCTTGCGTTTGATAATTTCTTGATAAGCGTCGTTCAACAGCACTCGTTCGCCACGAACGTTACTGTTATCAAAGGAAAAACGCTGGATTTCATTGATGGTTACATTGTTCACAAAGCACACCTTTCTCAAGCCATAAGCCCGAGTAAAAAAGTTCAAATTAATATTGCCGCCATTTTACCCTTGAGACGCATAATCATCCACTTTAAAACCGTCATTAACTGGGGATATGTATTGCGAATATGCACGCTTGCTATTTCGTTTCCTCTTACAGCACTCTAAAATGTTGTACATGGTTCTGTCTATTCAAAAGACGACTAAAACGATCAACATCACTTCTCATTAAGAGAGATAAGAGATAGCTAGTTTTTATGATCCAATTTACGGAAGTTAGTTTACAGCGCGGCACTCAGTTTCTACTTGAAGAAGCTGACCTCACCATCTTTGAAGGCCAAAAAGTCGGCCTCATCGGAGCCAATGGCGCAGGCAAATCCTCTTTGTTCGCCATGATCAAAGGCGAACTGCATGCGGACACAGGCGAGGTTATTCTGCCGGGACAACGCCGTATTGCGTTCATGGCTCAAGAAGTAGAAGAGACACAACGCAGTGCGTTGGATTATTGTCTCGATGGTGATGATAAACTCAGAGAGATCGAAAGCAATATTGCCAAGGCACAAGCAAGTGGCGACGATCATGCTCATGCCATTTGGTTGGGCGAATATGAAAACGCTCACGGCTACACCGCACAATCACGGGGTGAAACACTTCTTCAAGGTCTTGGCTTTAAAATGACCGACATGCAAAGGCCCGTGTCTGATTTTTCAGGTGGTTGGCGAATTCGCCTTAACCTTGCTAAAGCGTTAATGTGCCCTTCTGATGTATTACTATTGGACGAGCCAACCAACCACTTAGACTTAGATGCGGTAATGTGGTTAGAAAACTGGCTACGCCAGTATCCTGGCACCTTGTTGTTAATTTCCCATGACCGCGACTTTTTAGATGGCATTTGTAGTCATATCGTTCACCTCTACCAAAAGCAACTCGTGCTGTACAAAGGTAACTACTCGGATTATGAACGCCAACGTGCTGAGCACTTAGCGCAACAGCAAGCCAACTATGAAAAACAACAAGAAAAACGGGCCCATCTACAACAATATGTGGACCGTTTTCGTTACAAGGCCGATAAAGCAAAACAAGCACAAAGCCGCTTGAAAATGCTCGAGAAAATGGAAATCATCGGTCCTGCCCACATTGATTCACAATTTGAGTTCTCCATCCCAGTGGCGGAGAAAACGTCGCAGTTATTGGTTAATTTATCTCAGGCAGACTTGGGCTACACTTCTGAATCTGGCGTCAAAACGGTACAACTTGGCAACACCAACTTTGCCCTTCGAGATGGCCAACGCATTGGCCTACTTGGCCCTAACGGTGCAGGTAAATCGACGTTAATCAAATCCATCGTTGGTGAAATCAGTATTCTGGCAGGAGATCGTATCTTAGGGGAAAACCTGAAAATCGGTTACTTCTCACAGCATCAACTAAGCGCTCTCGACTTAGAAGCCTCGCCGTTACTGCATATTCAACGACTCACCCCAAAAGTGCTTGAGAGTGATATTCGTCGTTACCTAGGTGGTTTTGGTTTTATTGGTGACGATGCACTTCGTGCGGTAAAAGGCTTTTCAGGCGGAGAGAAAGCACGTTTGGCCTTGTCATTAATTTCTTGGACGAAACCAAACCTATTAGTACTCGATGAGCCAACCAACCATTTGGATATCGAAATGCGCCAAGCCTTAACAGAAGCCTTACAAGAGTTTCCCGGCTCCATTTTATTGGTATCCCACGACAGACATTTGCTGAACAGCACCGTCGACGAATTTTATCTTGTTGCTGACAACCAAATACAAGCCTTTGATGGTGACCTTCCAGCTTATCACTCATGGTTACAAGCAAGACAAGCCAATGCTGCACAGCTTGAAAAAAGCGAATCAGCAGGCGATAAAATAGACCGAATTGATCGCAAAGAAGAACGTCGTAAAGCCGCTGAAATGCGTGAAAAATTGCGCCCTCTTCGCAAGCAAATAGAAAAGTACGAAAAAGCCGTTCACACAGCGCAAGAGCACCTTGATCGTATTGCTGAAGCAATGGCCGACGCAAGTCTTTATGAAGCGGATCAAAGGAACAAATTGCAAAGCTTATTAAGTGATGAGGCCAAATGGAAAAAAGCCCAAGCCGAAAGTGAGGAAGCGTGGTTTGAGGCACAAGAAGAGCTTGAAGAAGCCGAAGCACAATTAATCTGAACACTCGTAAAAAAAACGAGCATAAACAAAGACTAAATGCTAACAATCCGTAAAGTTTTGCCTCAACACAAAGCTTTTCATCTGGTACTGTCTTAATATTGTAACAATACTGAAGTACATTCATAGACAGCGAAAAGGAGAGATATTGGATGACATTTCCATACACTCGTATGCGACGCATGCGTAAAAATGATTTTTCTCGTCGCCTGATGCGCGAACATCGCCTTACAGCAGACGATTTAATCTACCCAATGTTCATTCTTGAAGGCAACAATGTGCGCCAAGCCATTCCTTCTATGCCAAACATTGAACGTCTTTCTATCGACTTACTTCTAGAAGAAGCCAAAGAACTTGTCGAACTTGGTATACCCACCATAGCCCTCTTTCCAGTGATAGACAGTGACAAAAAATCGTTACTTGCTGAAGAAGCCTACAATCCAAATGGCTTGGTACAGCGCGCTGTTCGTGCTTTGAAGGATGCATTTCCAGAGCTAGGCGTGCTTACTGACGTCGCTTTAGATCCTTACACCACACATGGGCAAGATGGCATTATCGATGATTCAGGTTACGTATTAAATGACATTACCGTCGATACATTAGTCAAACAAGCCCTGTCACATGCCAAAGCAGGTGCCGACATAGTAGCGCCCTCCGACATGATGGACGGACGCATTGGCGAAATCCGTGATGAACTGGAAGCCGAAGGTTTTGTTAACACTTTAATCATGGCCTACGCGGCTAAATACGCTTCGGCTTATTACGGTCCATTCCGTGATGCTATTGGCTCTAGCGGCAACCTTGGCAAAGGTAACAAATTCACTTACCAAATCGATCCCGCCAACTCTAACGAAGCCATCCGCGAAGTGATGCTAGATATAGAAGAGGGCGCCGATATGGTTATGGTTAAACCCGGTATGCCTTATTTAGATATCGTACGCCGAGTAAAAACGGAACTTGAAGTACCAACCTTTGCTTACCAAGTAAGCGGAGAATACGCCATGCACATGGCCGCCTTTCAAAATGGTTGGTTAGATAAAGATACGGTAATGATGGAATCACTCCTTGCATTCAAACGCGCAGGCGCTGATGGGATCCTGACTTACTTCGCGAAAGATGCAGCACGCCTACTGAAAACTAAAAGCTAATCACTTTTAATACAAATAAATACATAGAATCGGTGACCAGCAGGCTGCGTTGGTGTAATTTGTTATCATATGCCTACATACTGTAGGCAAAGGAACATTGATACCAACAACACAATAAAACGGTATTTAGAGAGAATTAAAACGCATGTCTGAGCAGTCTGTGAACGAAATAGATAAAAAAGAACCCATTCCGAGTCCACCTTTAGAATTGGACGCGGAGCTTGTTTTAGAGCCCATTCCAGAACAGCCGCAAGATCCTACTAAGGCCTCTATCGAAGAGCGCTTACCAGAACAGATTGATCTTGCGGATCCTGAGCTCTACTTCAACCGAGAGTTAAGCCACTTACAATTTAATGCCCGTGTTCTTGAGCAGGCCATGGACGAAAATCATCCAATCTTAAATAGATTGATGTTTCTGTGTATCTTCAGCTCAAACATGGACGAATTTTTTGAAATACGCGTTGCTGGTCTAAAAAGCCAACTAGAATACAGCCGTGAAAAAAACGGCCCTGATGGCATGCACCCAAAGAAAGTACTTGCCTTGATCAGCGAACACGCTCACAAGCTAGTACGCCGCCAATACCGTATTCTCAACGATATCATTTTGCCTAAACTGGCCAATGAAAACGTTAAATTTATTCGTCGTACCGTCTGGAATGAAAAACAAGCCGCTTGGGTAAAACGTTATTTCCGCGACAATGTGTTGCCTATCATCAGCCCAATTGGCCTTGATCCAGCACATCCTTTCCCAAGACTCGCAAACAAAACTTTTAACTTTGTTGTTGAATTAGAAGGCCGGGATGCTTTTGGTCGTGAGAATGGTCTTGCTATTGTTCCAGCACCTAGCTCGCTGCCTCGGTTAGTGAAACTACCAGATGACGTTTGTGAAGGTGGGGATAACCTTGTCTTCCTCTCCTCTATTATTCACGCCCATGCCGACCAGTTATTCCCCGGCATGACGGTTAAAGGCTGCTTTCAATTCCGTCTTACCCGTAACGCCGATTTAGAAGTAGATTCTGATGACATTGGTGTCGATCTCGCTGGCGCTTTGCGAACAGAGTTACAAAGTCGTCATTACGGTAGCTCAGTACGATTAGAAATTGCGGAAAACTGCCCTCTTCACATCGTTGACTCATTGCTTAAGCAGTTTGAACTAGAGCAACAAGATCTGTATCGCATTGATGGTCCCGTTAACCTTAGCCGATTGATGGCAGTACTAGAGTTAGTAGACCGACCAGACCTAATGTACCCTCCTTTTTCACCTGGCTTGCCTAGAAAACTCGCCAGTTCAGGTGGATTATTTGAGGCCATTCGCCAACGTGATTATTTATTGATGCACCCGTTTGAAAGCTTTTCGCCCGTTATCGACTTACTAAGCGAAGCCGCGAAAGACCCAAATGTTGTTGCTATTCGTCAGACTCTTTATAGAACAGGTTCTCGCTCACCGATTGCCAATGCATTGGTGGAAGCCGCACGAAATGGCAAAGAAGTAACTGTTGTCATTGAGTTAAGAGCACGCTTCGACGAAGCTGAAAACTTAGCCCTAGCAAGTCGTCTGCAAGACGCTGGCGCCATTGTTGTTTACGGCGTTGTTCGACATAAAACCCATGCCAAAATGATCCTGATTGTTCGTAGAGAAGGAGCAGACCTTACTCGCTACGTTCATCTAGGCACAGGAAACTATCATGCAGGAAACGCACGACTCTATACTGACTATAGTTTCATGACGTCAGATAAGGAAATAGGCGATGACGTACATCGTGTTTTTCAACAACTCACCGGCATGAGTAAAGAGCTCAAAGTGAAAAAGTTACTGCATGCTCCATTTACGCTGCGAGATCGTTTACTTGATATGATTCATCGCGAAGCGGAAAATGCCCTCAAAGGCGAGCCATCTAGAATCATCATCAAGGTGAACTCTTTGACCGAGCAAAGACTTATTCAGTCCTTGTATAAAGCGTCTCAAGCGGGCGTGAAAATCGACCTAATCGTGCGAGGCATTTGCACCTTACGACCAGGTATAAAAGGCATATCCTCTAATATTCGAGTACGGAGCATTATAGGACGATTCCTGGAACACACTCGCGTCTATTACTTCTTCAACGACCGCAACCCTCAAGTTTATCTATCCAGTGCAGACGGCATGGACAGAAACTTAAATAACCGTATCGAAGTAGCTTTCCCACTACAGGATTACAAACAAACTCGCCGTGTTAAAAAAGAACTGGAATACTATCTAGCAGATAATACCCAAAGCTGGATTTTACAAAGTGATGGCTCTTACCAACTTTCTAAACCCAGAAAAGGTGAGTACCGTAGTGCTCAGCGAGCCTTGCTAAGTGAATTAGCGGACAACACACGATAAAAAAACCTGAACTATACACAAAGCCCAGCAACAAGCTGGGCTTTTTTTGTGCATAAAAATAACGCTTATCCCCAGAATAGAGCCAAACTGTAGGTCGGCCTTCAGGCCGTCAGAAGAGCTTTCCTTGAGATAAAAAATCCTGACAGAGTTAGCTATCAGGGCTTCTTAATATAAAGCTTGACGATATTTATGCTCTTGCGTGACTCTCACTGTACACCGATACATGCCATCTTAGCATTGAAGTCGCGCTGACGCGTTGAGCTTACGAAACTGGCGCAAGCGAAGGCAATGACAAGATGGCACTTCCCGCAGACGAAAAAAAGCCCTGGCAGCGTTAGCTAGTCGCCCCTGAAAAACTCTCAACCTATTGAATCTAATATGTTTTTATAAGATAGTTAATACTTGAATCTTACGATAAATACGCCTTTAGACCTAAAAAGTTGCAGAATGGGTGAGTTTTATGAGA